>Ga0265297_10006437_pt1 | contig 17067 bp, 15 predicted proteins | sample Munlanlwell13791_FD_192502 | JGI IMG/M metagenome (GOLD analysis project Ga0265297, IMG submission 192502) | Leachate microbial communities from a municipal landfill in Southern Ontario, Canada - Leachate well 137-91 | ecosystem: Engineered > Solid waste > Landfill > Unclassified | place...
GAAGATAGATGATTTAATTAAAAATGGATATAAATTAAATGAAAAAAATAATTTATATGAAAAAACAGTTATGATAAATAAAAAAAAAATAAAATTAAAAGCTGTAAAATTAGATTCTGGAGAAGTTGAAATTTTTTATAAATGTGATCCAAAAGAAAATGGTGAATTTATTTACATTGGATTTTTATCAAAAAGTAGTAATCCATATGGATTTTGTATGCCGTGTTGTTTTAAGAAAGATCCCGCAATATCAGAAAATAACACAAGAAAAGATTTTTTTAATGAATGTTTAAAAATGGGACAAAACGTTAGAAAAAAAACAGATATTAATGCGAAAGTAGAAAAAATATATATATTACAAGATTCAAATAAAATTCAAGAAGGAAGAATAGGATTTCTACCAAAATATTTGGATATATTTTTAAATGAATTTTCAAATAGAAAAAAAAGTATAACATCACATTATTTAGTAGAATCTGAAAATGGATATTTATTTAAACAAGGAATTGAACAAAATGAATTATCATTTTTAAATAGTATTGGTTTTATAATTGATAAACATATTGACGAAATTAGAAATATGTTTGTTGAATTAATTAAAAATGATAATAATGATAAATTATTCACATTTTTAAATAGTGGAGATTTAAGAACACAATTTGTTTCAAGAGAAAATTTTATAAATTTTTTAGAAACTACTACATATTTAGATTTTAATATTACAAAAGATTTATTTTTAATTCCAAATGTCTTTACAAAAAATGGATTATTGATTATCGTATTTATAAAAAAAACATTTACTTCTAAAATTAAGTCAGTTGAAAAAATTAAAGAAGATTTTTATATTGAATGTAATAATAATGAAGGATATAATCTTTTAAATAAACGTGATATTTGTTTTGTCCTAAAAGAAAATAAAAATTATTATCCAATAATTGAAATTAAAAAAAGAAAAAATGAAAACAAAAATATAATTTCAAAATTTTTTTACAATACAGATATTATTGAACATGTATCTGATTTTTATACCAAATCATGTATAGATAATTTTATTAGTTCAATTATTAATGAACATGTAGCATTAACTGCAAGAGAAACTTATGATATTATCTTTGATTTTAAAAACTTTAAACCTAAATATCAAATTATCGATGTAAGAAATAAATGTATTTATTTAATTTCACATTATTTAGTAATACCAGTAAGACCTTCATGTATTGTTTATGATTTAAAAATTATAAAAGGTATAAGTAAATATACATTTAGTTTTAAAACTACTTATGATAAAATTATTGAATTGAATAAATTATCTGATAAATTAAAAATGAAACCTGTTGGAATATTTTATGATAAAATATTAAAAGAAAAAAACAAGTTATATCATGTAATTGCTATTACTCTTGAAACGCATGAAACAATTCCTATAATTCCAGAAAATGTTGATGAAGCAACATTAAATGAATTAAAATTAATAAAAGAAAATAAACCGTTATATAATTTGATTGATAAAGAAATATTATCAACAAAGAATAATGTTATTATAGATGAACGAATAAGAAGTGTCAATAAGGAAAGATATATTGAAGAAAGTTATGAATTATTTAGGTTAGAATTAAGTAATTATATAAATGATATTGAAAACAAAGAATTAAAAGAAAAAATAAGCAAATTAATAGAAAATAAATCAAATAAACAAGAAAGAATTAAAAAATTAAAATTAATTATTTACAGATTAATTGATGATGAATTGGTAAGTATATATAAAAAACAAATTGAACAAACAGGAGGTGGAAAAGTAGTTAATTTAATAAAATATCCAGTAACTGATTTTTACCAAATTAATAACAATAGATCATTATGTAAAACACATAAATCAAAAGAAGATTGCACAATTCATTGTTCTTGGAGAACAAATACATGTAAATTAGGATTACCATTAGAATTAGCAATTCCATTCGTAAATAAAATTGTTGATGAATTAATTACAAATGATGTTCGCTCAATGGAAATTATGAATTCGACACAAGATTATTATGTTTATGATGTTGTTGATTCAAATAGATTTGCAGAAAGAAAAGGACAAAAAATAATTAAAAGTACAAGTGGATTAATAAAAAAGAATTTAGAATTAATTTTTGGAACAAACATTCCTAGAATTGGAAGAATTAAAAAAGTTAAATTTAATGATCTAGATTATATTCAGCTTAATAAAAATTTTTCATTGAACAATATAGAAAATATGTATATTCAACGTGTGATTCCAAATAATAATACAATATTACGTTCTTTCATTAATGGATTTTACTGGATAAAACATCCATATGATAATATTAAATTAAGAAATTTGGGATATTATAGTCCAATTCAAACTGAATTAGTAAATTATTTTAAAAGTATTATTATTGATTGGTTAAGTAAAAATGAATTAGATAAAGATATACTGAAATATATAAAATCTAAAAAGAAAGAAAAAAATATACAAAAATCATTTATTGTTAGATTATGGAAGAACATAGGGACATTTACAAATGGTTTAGTAGAACTTTATGTTCTAAATAAAACACAAGGAATAACAATTTACATATTTGATGAAAATAACGAAGTTAAATATGTTATTGATAATGGCATAAAATCTTCTTCAAGTGATACAAAATATAACTCTATAAATTTAAGATATATTGGCGATGGAGAAATTCCATCAGAAGTTGATGCTATTTATTATTTATAAATATAATATATATGGATATTCCAACTGGAGGATTTCCACCAATCATAGTTTGTCAAAAACAAAAACAAAATGATATCAAATATAGAAAATTAAATCCAACTATAAGTTCAATTCCGATTTCATCTATTTTTTCATCAATTAAAAAAAATAAATGAATTATTTTTCATAAAAAAATTGAAAAATAATTAGAAATAAAAACTTGTTTATAAAATAGTTAAATAAATGGATATCGAAAAAATACTTCTTGAGAAAGATAAAATTACAATTTGTTCTGTTACTAATAATGCGTCTGGTTGTTATAAAATTCTTTTCGATGAAAAACCAATGATTATAAAAATTTTGAATATACAACATTTATCATTAAATAATTATAAACTTCCAATTTATGATTCGTGTGAAAGTTATCGTATTTTAATTTCAGTTATTGAAGAAATCATAAAAAGAACTTTGAATAATGAAAATATAAAAATCAAAAGTAAAAGAGATTATTGTTCACCAAGTTTTTTACTTACTAAATTACCAAAACTATTTGATAATATTTCCTTTGGCGGTGAAACACCAAGCGAGATTCAAGAAAATTGTGTTAAAGAAATTAATAAAATTCTAATTAACGAAAAATTAAATATCATAATGGATATTTCAACATTAGTTTTCAACGGAAAAAATTTAGAAGTAACACAATATAGTATAGTTGATTTTATTGTTTGATAAAAAAATAATTTTTTATTTTCAGTTAAAATAAAAAATTACTTCATTGATTGTTTAAGTTGTAAATATTTCATTTTGTATTTTCTTGCCTTTCTTGCATAAAAATCTCCACCTTCCTGTGCTCGTTCTGGAGGACCTTGTTGTCTCTTTTTAACTATTTCATATTCTTTATTGAGTTCTATGAATTTTTCAACAAAACAACGATGAATTGAGTCAATAAATGTTATAACATAAATATATTCTTCTTGTGAAATTTTATCAGGATTATAGCCACAAAACTCTGATATTTGTATTATTGCATCAGAATATAATGTAAGAAAATCAATTCTACGTTTTCTTAAATATTCTACATCTTTATCAGTAAACAAATATAAACTTCTAAGTGGAATTTTAATACGATTAAGTACATAATGTATATAAAAATATACAAAAGAGCCTAAAGTACACATAATAACTCTTTGATAAGCTTCACTTGATTTGTTTTTAAAAGTTGTTGTTTCCATATGATTAATAAATGCTTTATATTTTTCTATAACTTTACATGGATCTGATTCTATAAAATCTCTTCCTAAATGTCCAATAATATTTGTGATAAAACTTTCATTGTCAAAATGAAAATCATCTATTCGTTCTGGATTAAGAAAATCAGGATATTTTATTTCAGCATTATGATTTTCTTGAACGAATGAACTTTCATCCATTTTGTATTATAATTTATTGACATAAAAAAAATAGATATTAATATTATAAATGAACTCTATAATTAAAGACGCATTAAACTTTTATGATAAAAATTATAATGAAAATAAAAGAATTTTTGAAAATTATTACTATTATGCTGTAAATAGAAATTTAAACGATATGGAAAAAAATTTTATAAGTTTTTATGATAATAAAAAAAAACATATAATTGATTATGATGTGGAATTAATAGGGATTTATTTTAGTGAAAATATATGGGAATGGGGATGGGCAAATGTTAATTCCAGAAAAAATATGACATTCAAAATTCGAGAAGTTCTAAATTATGCAATTAATCTTGATCCTGAAGAAAATAAATATTTAAAAAAAGAACTTATAACATCATCATTTAGAGTAACAAATAGTATACAATTAGATATTCATTTAGCTATATCATCATATTTAACGAAAAACAAATTAATTTATCCGTTAGTTGTCAATAGAGAGATTACATATCCGAGTGATAAGGATTTTTTAATACCAATTGAAAAAAAATTATCAGATAATTTTGAAATTCATTTTTTATTTTTATACAAGAAATAAAGGAATAAAAAAATTATATATTAATGAGCGAAGAACTTAAAAAAATTATTCATGATAAAAATATTTCTGTTAAAGAATGGATAACTTATGATGTTTTTAAAGATTCGAAAGTAACTGAATTAACTAAAAAAATTAATAATTATGAAAAATCAAATATTTATCTGAATAAAAAAAATGCAATTCTTGGACGAAAAATTAATAATATGAAACAAATTATATCGAAATTAGATGATAAAAATTATTATACATCTAAAGAAATAAATTCGTATAGAAAAAGATTTGAAAGTTTACTAAATGAAAATTTAGATTTGAAAAGGAATTGTGATAATCTTTCTGATGAAAATATTAATTTAAAACGTTGTCGTGATGAATTAGAAAATAAATATGAAACTTTAAGAGAATGTAAACGTAGAAAAACAAATGATGAATTATTAAGAGTTTTCAAAAAAATCAAAAGACATGATAAAGAAGAAACAGGAAAACAAAACATTGAACAAACAATAGAATTTAAAAACGAATTGATAGAAATATTAAAAAAAATTCGTAATATAAATGATATAATTGATTTAAAAAATATGGATAAAGATAAACAACTTATTTTTAAAAGAAATTATAAATTTAATAAATTAATAAATATAATCGAACCATTAGAACAATTACAACAAATGGTTGGTTTAACAAAAATTAAAGAACAAATTTTTGAACATATTTGTTATTTTATACAAAATTTAAATGATAATAATGAATTAATGAATATTGTGATATCTGGAACATCTGGAGTTGGTAAAAGTGAATTAGGAAAAATAATATCTAAACTTTATCTTTCACTTGGATTTCTTAAAAATAATAAATTTATAATAGCGACACGAACTGATTTAATAGGAAAATATTTAGGTCATACTGCAAGTAAAACAAAAGAAGTATGTAAAAATGCAGTTGGTGGAGTTTTATTTATAGATGAAGTTTATTCATTAGGAAATGGAAATGATGAACATATAGATAGTTTTTCAAAAGAATGTATTGATACATTAAACCAAGAGTTAACCGAACATAAAGGAGAACTATTATGTATCATTGCAGGTTATGAGGATGAAATTAAAAAATGTTTTTTTAATGTAAATTCTGGATTAGAAAGAAGATTTCCAATTAAATATAAAATAGATAATTATAATGCAAACGAGTTGCGTGAAATGACTTTAAAAAAATTAAAAGAATGGAAGGTTAAAGATGATTCTGTTTTACCATTATCATTTTTTGAAAATAATTATAAAGCATTTAAATTTTTTGGAGGAACAGTAGAATTATTAGTTCAAGAAGCAAAATTTATTGCTGGAAAAAGAATGTTGTATGAAACTGAAATAAATAAAATGTTTGAACAATCTGATTTTGATTTGGCATTAAAAAAAATTAGTATTGGAATAGAAGAAAAACCTTTTCCTTTTGAACTATATTTATAAAAGATTATTAGTCAAATAATCTTTTATAATACTTAAATAATCATTATTAATTTATATAAATAATGTATGCTTTTGGAACTGGATATGGAGGATGTGGAATAATTGAACTTATGAAAGATTATAAAAGAACTATTAGAACAATATATGGTCATGACACTGGTAATAAAGCTGAATGTACAACAATAGCATTTAGTTTTGATTTCAAATTATTAGCATCTGGTTCTTATGATAATTTAATCAAAATATGGAATGTATCAAATGGAAAATTAGAGAGAACTATTTTTGGTCATAATGATGCAATTGTAGCAATCGCTTTTAATATAGATAATAAATTATTAGCATCTGGATCAAAAGATGGAACAATAAAATTATGGAATGTTCTAGATGGATCATTAGTGAGAACATTGGAAGGTTATAATTCAGATGTTCAAGCTATATCATTTATATCAAATGGAAAACAACTAATATCTGGAGCTGAGAATAATCCAATTAAAATATGGAATGTATTAGATGGAACATTAGAACAAACAATAGTTGGACATACAAATAATATTTCTGCTCTAGTTTTTAGTGATGATGGTAATTTAATGGCTATAGGAACTGAAAATAAAACAATTGAATTATGGAACATATCAAACTGGACACTTATACAAACATTCAAGAATAGAAACTGTTATTATGGTATTAGTTTTTTTGATGCAATAGCTTTTAGTATTGATTATAAGTACATATTATCAGGATCAAATGGTTTCATTGATGTGTGGAATATAAATGATGGTTCATTAATAGAAACTAATTGTTTAGGTGAATATGAAATTTGGTCTTTTGCTGTTCCAAGTTGTTTAGGTGTAATGAATTCAATTTTGCGACGAAAAAAAACTTTAGTAAATGGATTTTTTTGGGGCGGGATTTCTTCATTGTTATGTAAGTATCATTATGGTTTTGATTCTTTTAACAAATGTTTAGATTTTTTATAATTTAGATATAAAAAAAATTGAAATTATAAATTGTTTATCTTACCTATTAATTATTAATAAATGAAACCAAAATGAGCACTATATTTGCTATGTCATCTGGTAATCACATTAAAATACTGAAATATGCTAGACGTATTCGAACATTTGTTGGACATACAAAAATAGTATCATCGATATCACTTAGTTCAGATTTTAAATTATTAGCATCTGGATCTTATGATAATACAATTAAATTATGGAAAACATCTGATAAAACATTAATAAGAACTTTTATTGGGCATTCAGGAGTTATTAATTCAGTAGCCTTCAGTGTAAATGGAAAATATATAGCATCTGGATCGGATGATATGACAATAAAATTATGGAATGTATTGGATGGAACATTGATTCATACTATGGAAGGACATACAAAATGTGTTTATTATGTTTCTTTTGGTTTCAGTGATACAATAATAGCATCACTATCATATGACAAAACAATAAAGTTATGGAATATTAATGGAATGCCAATAAAAACAATTTATTGTGCTTATTCAAGTACATTAGCTGTTAGTTTTGATGGTTATTTATTAGCATATGAATCAAAAAATGGTATAGAAATATTGAACGTTTCAGATGGAACACTGAAATATCTTCTTACAGGAGAAGTAAATGATATTAGATCAATTTCTTTTAGTTTTGATGGTGAATTTTTAATTTCTGGAACATATGGTGGAATAATTAATTTATGGAATATATCAGAAAGAGGAATTGTCAGAACACTTGAATATTCCAGACCAAAGCTTTCAACATTAGTTTTTAGTCTAAATAACGAATATGTGATAGCAGGATATGAAAATGGAACAGTTAGAACATGTGATATATTTGAAAAAGAATCAAAAATACAAGATATTTTTCATGATTCTTCAATTTGGTCTATTGCTGTTCCAAGTTGTTTAGGTGTTATGAATTCAATTTTGCAACGAAAAAAAACTTTGAGGACCGGATTTTTTTTCGGTGGAAATTCTTCATTATTATGTAAACATCATTATGGTTTTGGTTCTTTTAACGAATGTTTTATTTTATTGTAAAAATTAAAATTATAAATATTATTATGTTTGCTGATAAATTACTTAATCAAAATACAAAAAATAGATGGAATATTATTTTGTAATTTTATTTTATTATCTTAATTTACTATAAAAAATATTTTTTATGCGTTTATTATATAATGAATAAAATATTAATTGGATTCATAGTATTGGTATTTCTAATTTTTCTATTTTATATTTTTAGATCAAGAATTAGTATAATTTATGAAAGAAGTCTTATTAAAAAATCTTGTGATTCAGATTTAATTTATGATCCAACAGCAATTGCAATAACAAATAATTCAGGATGCAATAAATGTTATTGTGGAGAAGATCCAGGATGTTGTGCATTATTTGTTCCACCATATGAAAGTTCAAAAATGTTAGAATATGATATGCCAAATGGATTTATCCAAACTGCCAATTTAAAAGAAGTTTAAATAATATCAAATAGATTTGATATTATTTTTAATAAAATAAAGATGCAATTTTAATAAATCTATGTTCAATTTTAACATAAAAAAATCTGTTAAAAATTAAATTATAGAAATTATGATTATTTGTAGATGATATATCAATAATCCATATATTCATTTTTTCATCCAACATAAAAAATATATTTATAACTTCAAAACAAAAATGTTTTTCCTGATTGACTCTTTCCAAAAAAGATTTTGTATTGAATAATGAAATAATTGTTTCTTTAATATTATTATCTAAATTATCAACTATTAAATAATCATCTAATATATTTTTTTTCTTAATTTGTTTATTTATCAAAATATTATAGTCAAAATCACCATAAATATCATAACCTAAACATGAATCATTTTCAACAATAGGAAAAAATCCAATTTGAAAACGTATAGACAATGGAAATTTATTAATGCAAAATGGTTTTTCTATTACTTTTTGTATAATACATTGTTTATTTATAGTTCCTAATTCAGCTGTCTTAATAATTTCTATAGTTTTATTTTCTGATAATAAAGATTTTACTAACCATAAATCTTCACCAAATGTTGTATAAGTTTCATAATTTTTTACACAATTAAAAATATTAAGTTTATTTTGTGTGTCTTCATAATTTTTAAAAACAAATTGAAAAGGAATAAAATCAAAAAAATCAGATAATGTGAATAATTCTAAAGTTAAATTTCTTAAAAAAAATATTGAATAAGGAAATCTACTTATTAATTTTCCTGGTCTATAATCAGATTTTATTACCTTATCTGATATAATAATTTCAGCATCTAATATTAACTTTGTTATGTCAAAATAAATTTCAAGACCATCTAAATTTTTTATTTTTTCGTCAGCAAATATTTTAATTTTCATTTATAAGATTAAATAATAAATTTATTTTTATGTTAATTTTTAATAATAGAATTAAAAAAATTGAAATTTTAAATGAAATAAAATTCTATTATTAATGTATAATAGAAATGAGTCTACTAGGCAAGATTTTCAGTTTTATGAAATCCAAAATCATGCTTGCTCTGTTATTTATTTTAAGTTTATTTATTTCAACAACCGCTGATGTAATTGAAGAAAAACAATCAAACTTTGAAACTTATGGATCAGCAACTGCTAATTTTATTCATTTGAATGAATATAAAAATGTTGCAAGTATAACTTGTGATCCTTCTGAAAAACATATTATTTTTGTTTTTAGTTCGACAGGTGAATTGGATAAGTTAATTAATCGTTTGAAAGCGCCACCGCCAATATTTATTAATATTGATAATTTGTGTGAAGGAAGTCAAGTTCGTAGATATATTGAATACAAAATAACAGGATTAACATTTAATATGAGTGTTGCACCGATAAAATTTGTTTATCCGACAATAAGTGAAAAACAAACAAATCATAAAACACATGGTTATCCAAGTGATCATTTCATTCATTTAAATGAATTTACAAGTCGTGCACTTATAACTTGTGATTCTACTGGAAATCATATTATCTTAATTTTTAATTCAATGGCTAATCTGGATAAAATGCTTGATCGTCTAAAAACATCTCCACCGATTTATATTTACATTGATAATTTATGTGAAGGAAACCAAATTAGAAGATATATTGATCATACAATTTCAGGTTTAACAATGAATATGCGTGTTGCTTCAACAATGATCAATCATCCAAATACAAATGAAAAAACAATTAAAAATACAATTGAAAGAACAAATAAAGTTTCAGGAACATTTGAAGGAAAACATTTTACATTAAATTATAATACTAATGGTTATTCTAATGATCATTTTATTAGTGGAAGTGAATTGAAAAATATTGCTGATATAAAATGTAATGTTGATGAAACAAGATTGTTAGTTGTATTTGGGTCTACAAGTGATTTAAACAAATTGTCGAATCGTTTAAGTAATACTAGACCAATGTTTTTTATTATTGATGATGTGTGTGAAGGTTCAATGATAAGAAGAATTATTGATTACAATATTTCGAATCTAAAAATGGAATTATATACTACCCCTGCAAGATATGATGAAATATTTAGTGATGCAGATATAAGTTATGAAACAAATGATATTCCGATATGTTTAGGTGTAAATTCGAAGGATTGTAAAACTGCAGAAAATGACATTCCATTTTATCATAATGATTATGTTGATGTAGTTTGTAAAAATTGTTTTTTGGGATTTTCGACGAATGTGTTTTTTGACATGAAAATTAAATGGTTCAAATTAGAAAGTGTAAGTGGAGGATTTAGAAACAGTCAAATTAATGGTGAACTTGTTGTTGATACAAAGGGAAAATATCACTGGAGTTTAGATTTAGACAAAACTTATCCTGTTGTTAAACCAACAACTATTATTACATTACATATTGGAATTATTCCAATAAGAATTTGGTTTGAAATTCCTTTGGAAGAAAAATTAAATTTAAATTTGGATTTACAAGGAGAAGTTAAATTAGGTGCCAAAATGAATTTAATGTTAGGAGATGATTATATTTCTTGGTCTAATAATCAGTGGAAGATTTATAAAGACAATCCTATTTTTAGTTGGGAACCTGTTTTTGATACAAGTGCTTATTTAAACTTTGATATGGTTGAGGCATTAAATCCAACATTTATTCTTCATGTTGATGATCTTTACTCATTTTGGCTTATGGTTGAACCAACTTTAATCGGAAAAGTAACTGGATCCGAAGTTGATAGACAAGTTTGCGAAACATTATCATATAATATTGATGTTGATGTTAAATCCGAAATTGACGTTAATATTCCATGGATTCATGAAAAATGGGACAAAACATACGGACCTCATAATATTATTCATAAGGATGGAAAAATAAGTTCTGAATGCAAGAAATTTTAAAATTATTTTAAGTTTTATTTTGTAATAAAACTTAAAAATTGATTATTATAAATAAAAAAATTGAAAAAAAATATAAAAGAATATTTTATAAAATATTCTTTTATATCAATCATGAATATGTCAAATGGACCTGAACCAGAACACAATAATGGCTTATGTGTTCGTGAATCTGATTGTTCAACATGTGTATGCAAATCAGTGAAACCTAATAATTTTTGTGGTAAAATTTTTTATTATTTATTTTGTTGTTGTTTCATTGATTGTGGATGTGAAAGAAATTCTTCATGTGAAACAACATATACTGTTCCTAAAAAATAATAATTAAAACTATAAAATATTATATTAAATAAATAATTTTAGAATTACTAAAGTTATTTATTTAATATAATATTTTTATTGTAAATTTACTAAATTTATATCTAATTTCATATCTTTATCATAACTAACAGTTATTCCAATATCAGAAATCAAAATTCCATCAATATAAAATCCTATAATAGGTAAACCATCATGTGATAGTCCAATTATTTTTTGGTCAGGTTTTCTACCAAATTGTTCTTCAAATGTACTAAACATTTCAGCAATATATGTTTCTTTTGGAATTTCATTAAAACTAATTTTTTTAATATTGTTAGAAATTAATTCAAAATTAGAACGTTCTTTTTCTGTTAATATCTCATCATTTGAATATTTTGCTTCATTTGTATAGTCTTCTATATCATCAATATAAACAGAACCAGAATCATTTAATTTTGAAAAATTTTCTTCATAAGATTTCCAATAAGTTAAAACTTCATCAAGAGCAATTTTTTTTGGTCTACAACTATAAATGCATTCATAATGTTTAATACTTTGGTCATTTTTATTTGGTGATTTCAAAATAATTTTTCCAGTTAATGATGGCAATTTAGCATATAAATGAGTATTAAAATTATGTTTTCTTAATTCTTTTTCAAAATCTTGAAAATTCATATTTTTATGTAAATTGAACCATCCTAAAGCACTTGCAATAAAAAATTGTAGATTAAAATTCTCATCACATTGTTTAAGATTATACCAATTAATTGATTCTTTAGTGTCATTAGGATCTGGTTCAATAAATGATATTTTCATCATTGTTTTGTTTACTAATATTAAATACATAATATATAATATAATTTTTTTTTCAATTTTTATCATAAAAAAAAATTGAAAAAAAAAAAGAAAAGATATATAATCAATATTGAAATATAAAATGACTGATCGTATTTTTCGTGTTTATTTGAAAGATAAGAAATTTGATAATATTGTCATTTATAAACCAATGAAATTATATGAAGGAAAAATCAAGGTTTATATTTTTACACCAATGAATTTTGATATTAATGGAAATAAAAATGGAACATCAATGAACAATGTTTCATTATCCATTGATATTCCATATGATATGTCTATTTATCCAAATGAAGAAGGAAAAAAAGAAATTGTTGTAGGATTTGACTGCGGAGGTAATGAAGAGAAATTTAGACTTAATGAAGATGGATTTTTCTCCTTAAGAAGAATTGATGACAATTTAGTTAAAAATATTAATCAAAGTTATGAATTAAGATATGTGAAAGAAAAAAAAATTTATGAAATAGGAATATGGGGCGACACTCCTGTAACTTTTACGTTCGAAGGAGATAAACTATTAGTTTATGAAAAACAAAATATTTAAATTTGATAATCATATAAAATAATAAAAATTTTTAATAATCTAAAGATTATTAAAAATTTTTACATTGTTTGTTTGTTTTATAAACATTATCTGGAATGTTATATTTCTAAAAATATAAATAATATCTTCCATGTTTACATGATTTAACTTCTTAACTTCTTAACTTCTTAACTTATTAAATTCTTTAATGTTTAAATTTCAAATTTTTCTAATCTTATAATCAGAAAAAATTATTTACTCATTCTTAAATCATCTTGTTTTTCGCATGGAAACTTCTTAACATATCTTAAATTGTATTTCAATAATTCTTCACCAAATTTAGAAGGATCCATTCGTGTCGGATAATTATGAACACAATTATTTGTCCAACACGAATTGTTATCACGTAAATATTTCCATTCATTTCCTAAAATTTTACTTGCATTCTCTTGTAAATACATTCTATAATCATCATCTCTATGAATATTATTAATATACTTAATATATTCATTAATACGTGTATCATTCCTAAATTCACCTATAAATCTTCCATCTTCCATTCTTGGAGGACAATGTTTAAAAAAATTATCCATTATATATTTTGTGAAGAAAAATTTTTAATTTTTTCGTATAATTCATTTTTATTTAAATTTCTTTGTTTATCTCCTTTATTTACTGCAATTGGAATTTTTAATTCCTTTGCTAAATCTCTTAATTCACTTATTTTATATTCTTCAACATTTTTGATTTTTCCCTTCTCTTCTTTCGGTTTTTCAATCTGTTCATTTTTTTCAACATCTAATTTTTCTTTTTCAGGTTCATTATCCAATTCATTTTTAGGTTTATTTGTTTCACTATTTTCATCTTCTGTTTTGTTTTTTATTTCTTCGCTTTCTGATGTATCTTCTTCAACAGATTGTTCTTTAGTCTTTACAACACTTTCATTTGAACTATCATTTTTTTCATTAAAGGGATGGAATACAATATTATTATCTATAATATTATCTTCACTTGTTTCATTACTAGAACAATAACTATCATCTCTATCTGCAGTATCAGAAATAAGAAGTATATTTGATTTTCCTTTTTTCTTATTTCCTAATTGATTATTAAGATGATTTATTTTAATTAATTGTTCTATATTATCATTTGTCGTTGTTCGTATAGTTTCTGCAAATTGAGATATATGAGTTGACAGTTTATTCATTTGTCCGATAACTTCATTTCTTAATCCACCTATTTGCTCATTTGTGTTAATGATTGAACGATATATTAAAATAATCGCTATAACCATTATCACTACAACAGATATAATAATGAAATTGTGATTCATCTTATTCTAAACATTGAAAAAAAGATTTTTTTTTAAACTAATAAAAATTATCATAAATTGTTTATAGCAAATTATTATTTAATAATTTTTATTAAATAATAATTTTAATCAACTTCTTCAACACGCGGTTTTTTAGATGATTCTTTTGGTTCTTCTGGATTAGCATATTTATATGCATCTTGTAAAATTGGAATTATCTCTTTTTCTACTTCTTGTTTCTTTTCTTTAATTTGTTCAGTAGTACTGCTATCTGCACTTTCTTCTATCCATTTTAAATTTTCAACTATAATATCTGTTAATTTCTTACATTTTTCATCTCCAATTTTAGCCTTAAATTCATCTGTCAATGAATTCTTAACACCATAAAGATAATTTTCAAATTCATTTTTAGCATCAATTTTAGCTCTTAGTTTTTTGTCTTCTTCAGCAAATCTTTCGGCATCATCAACCATTGATTCGATTTGACTTTTAGACAATCTACCTTTCTCATTTTTAATTGCAACTTTTTTACTAATTTTAGTTGATTCTTCCGTAGCAGAAACACTTAAAATTCCATCTGCATTGAGTTCAAACTTAATATTAATTTTAGGTTGTCCTCTCATCATCGGCGGAATTCCACTTAATTCCAAACTTCCAAGTAAATTATTATCTTTTGTAAATTCTCTTTCTCCTTCATAAACATCAATTTTAACTGCTGTTTGATTATCTGAATATGTTGTGAAAATTTGTTCCTTTGAACATGGAATAGTATGATTTCTTTCTATAATTTTACTCATCATTTTTCCAGCTACTTCTACTCCCAATGATAGTGGTGTAACATCCACTAAAACAATATCACTTGTTTTTTCATCTCTACCTCCTTTCAAAATAAAACTTTGAACTGCCGCACCATATGCTACCGCTTCATCTGGATTAACTTCATTTTTAGGTTCTTTTCCAAAATAATTTTTAATCATTTCACGAATTTTTGGAATTCTAGTTGATCCTCCTATCAAAATAATTTCATCAATTGAATGTTTATCCAATTTAGCATCACTTAAAGCTTTGTCAACTGGAATAAAACATTTTTTAAATTCATCAAAACAAAATTCCTCAAACTTTGCTCTTGTAATTATAATGTCTAAATCTAAACCATCATACAATGTATCAACTGTAATATTTGCCTGCATTGATGATGATAAACTTTTTTTGGCATTTTCACAGATTGTTCGTAAACGTCTTATAACTCTTGGACTTTTCATAACTTCTTCAACTTTTTCATTTGACAACTTATTTTTTCTACTAAATTCCTTAATACAATGAATTACCAATTTATTGTCCAAATCTTCTCCTCCTAAATGAGTATTTCCACTTGTTGATCTCACTACAAATACTCCTTCTGAAATTTCTAAAACAGAAACATCCAGTGTTCCTCCTCCATAATCAAAAATCAAAATTTTGCTTTCGTCCTTTTTTTTATCCAATCCATATGCAATTGATGCTGATGTCGGTTCATTAATAATTCTAATAACATCTAAACCTGCAATCGTTCCTGCATCTTTAGTTGCCTGTCTTTGCGAATCATTAAAATATGCTGGAACAGTAATAACTGCATATTTAATTTTTTCTCCCAAATATGCTTCGGCATATTCTTTCAATCTTCCTAACAACATCCCAGATATCTCCTCCGGATAAAATCCACATTCTTCTCCTTTTACAGTTACAATAATTTTCGGTCTATCATGTCCATCATTAACAACTTTAAATGTAAAATATTTTAGATCACTTTGAACTGATGGATCTGAAAATTTTCTTCCAATTAATCTTTTAACATCATAAATTGTATTTAAAGGATTAGAAGGAGCTTGAATTTTTGCGGCATCTCCAATTAAACGTTCTGTATCTGTAAATGCTACATAACTTGCTGTAGTTCTATTTCCTTGATCATTAGGAATAATATCTACCCTTTCATTTCTATAAACTCCAACACATGAAAAAGTTGTTCCCAAATCAATACCAATACAAATATCACTTTTCTCCATATCTAATATACTATAACAATTATATTTATCTTTATACCATCCAAACATTTATTTTTTCAATTTTTTTTTTATTTGCTTTACAAATAAAAAAAGTTATCATACCTATAGTTTTATATATATGGTCTATATCGTAAAGATTTTCTATCAAATCTTTTTTTTTCTTCAATACAAATATCTCTTTTTTGTTCGATTTCATGGCTTTGTCCAATTTTTTGATTAAAAATTATAAATTGTTCAAATGTTTTGTTCATTGGTTGTTCAGTTGATGCTTCAACAATTGGTTGTTCAGTTGATGCTTCAACAATTGGTTGTTCAGTTAATGCTTCAACAATTGGTTGTTCAGTTGATGCTTCAACAATTGGTTGTTCAGTTGATGCTTCAACAATTGGTTGTTCAGTTGATGCTTCAACAATTGGTTGTTCAGTTGATGCTTCAACAATTGGTTGTTCAGTTGATGCTTCAACAATTGGTTG
>Ga0265297_10006438_pt1 | contig 17063 bp, 18 predicted proteins | sample Munlanlwell13791_FD_192502 | JGI IMG/M metagenome (GOLD analysis project Ga0265297, IMG submission 192502) | Leachate microbial communities from a municipal landfill in Southern Ontario, Canada - Leachate well 137-91 | ecosystem: Engineered > Solid waste > Landfill > Unclassified | place...
AACGGATCCACCATTGCAATAAAACCGATAAAAGTTAATTTGCTTTCTGCTTCTTGGCGCGAAGTCGGTAATGATCGATAATCACGCTTGGCAAAACCGATAACCCTGTATCCCTGTGCCGCCAGCATATCATGTGTTTCGATCAGCTTTTGGTATTCATCCGCCGTAATTTCTTTGTTCCCCTTCTGCGTATATGCATCGTGGCACAGCTGGAGTATCACTTCAGGAGCCCCTTTGCAAAAGAGAGAAAACCCTTCCTTGGCAGAGTGTACCGTGCTCATCCGTTTGAGGTGATAATCAAACGGATAATCACTGACGAGCGGATACTCTCTTCGCCTTGCCATCACATCGAGATAATCCTGTGCAAAATTAAAAAGAGCCTGTTCTACGGGATCCCCTCTGGTCGCATCGGCACGATTGCATAAAAGGGCGGCATCAAGCAATTCTTGTGAAGGTTCTTGTTTTTCTTCCTCTTCCCAAACGGCCACTTCCATCTTGTTTTGGGTAATCGTCCCCGTTTTATCGGTCGCTATGACCGTTACCGCTCCGAGATTTTCGATGACGGAGAGACCGTTGACCAAAAAACCTTTGGAAGCCATCCTCTGTGCACCAAAAGCCAATGCCAACGTCACTGTCGGCAGTAACCCCTCAGGGATCAAAGCAACCAGAACTCCCAGTGAGAACAAGAAGGTTTTCCATAATTCATTTTCTCCGAATCCTGAAAGTACAATCAAACTTCCGGCAATCACCAATGAGGTTAAAGCAATTACTTTGGATATATGGGAAATCTCTTTTTGCAAATGGCTGATACCGGATTCCACCGTTTGGGTCAAGGTCGCAATCGTGCCGTATCGACTCTCTTTGCCCGTCGCGAACACCAGTCCTCTGGCTTCCCCTTTGACCACATACGTTCCCGAATAGAGGATATTCTTGATATGATCGCTCCCGATGGCATCTGCCGAAACCAGTTCGCTCTCACCGGTTAACGTACTCTCGTTCACCCACACATCAGAAGCATGAATCACATACACATCGGCAGGGACCTTATCCCCTTCGTTAAGAAGTACGATGTCACCGGGGACAAGCTCAGTCGCCGCTATTATCCTCTCTGATCCTTGACGATGCACCCTCACTTTTAAAGGGAGCATATTTCGCAAAGCCTCCAAACTCTTTTCGGTACGATACTCCTGATAAAAACCAAAGACCCCGTTCAAAACGATCACGATAACGATCGCCCATCCTATGGGAAGCATATTCGAAGCCGGATCAATCCAAGCAATACTAAAACTGATGATTGCCGCAGCCCACAGCAAAAGGGCGAAAAAATGGGTGAATTGGGCGGCTAATTTAGAGTACCACGGCTTAGATGGAATTTTGGGGAGAGCATTAAGCCCGTACTGAAGCTCTCTTCGTTTAACTTCATCCTCACTCAACCCCTCCTCCGAGGTCTCAAAGGTCAAAAATAATTCCGGAAGAGTCATACTGTTCATACCCATGATTTTACACCCGTATCCCCTAAAAATTGCATTGAAATAGGAGAAAGTTGCCTGAATATTTTTATATTTCAAACAACAACCATAAAACTGATTACTTTTTAATCAATAAACTGCATAAACTATTTATTATTTAGACTACAATTATTTCAGATTTTTAAATCTTAATTAGGAGCTTCATTATGAAAAGTTTGAACATACTCGGAAAAAGTGTTTTGCTGCTCTCCCTAGCAGCATCCGTTGCCATGGCAGCAGTTGAGAAAAAAGATCTCAAAATCGGATTTATCCCTCTTACAGATTGTGCGGCACTCGTGATTGCCAAAGAAAAAGGTTTTTTTGCCAAACACGGACTTAATGTTGAGTTGAGTAAAGAGGCATCATGGGCAAATGTCCGTGACAAAATGACGGTCGGTGAGCTCGATGCATCCCACATGCTAGCAGCCATGCCGATCGCATCCACTCTGGGTGTCGGAAGTACGAAAAAAGATATGCTAGCGCTCATGGCATTGGGACAAAACGGGGATGCCATTACCGTATCCAATAAAATGTACGATGCAATGATGGCAGCGGATCCGGTTGCTACGAAAAAAGGGTCTGCCGTTGCTCTCAAAAAAGTGATTGCGTCCAAAACAATGGGCGTTCCGGAGTTTGGGATGACCTTCCCTACGGGGACACACAACTATCACCTGCGCTTTTGGATGGCAGCGGGCGGAGTGGATCCGGATGTCGATGTTGCACTCAAAGTCGTTCCACCGCCGCAAATGGTTGCCAATATGACGGCAGGAAACATCGATGGCTACTGTGTCGGTGAGCCATGGGGTCAGCGTGCCGTTATGGGGAACATTGGAAAAGTTGTCGTAACGGGCTATCAACTCTGGGAAAACGGGCCAGAAAAAGTACTCGGTGTCCAAAAAGAGTTCGCGGATAAAAATCCTGAAACAACCAAAGCAATGATGAAAGCAGTCATCGAAGCGGGTATGTGGCTGGATGCCTCATGGGAAAATCGCAAAGAGGCTTCGGCGATTTTATCGTCTAAATCGTACGTCAATGCTCCCAAAGATGTTATCGACAACTCAATGACGGGTACGTATATGCTCACCAACGGCGTTAATACCCCAATGCCTCATTTTAATGTATTCGGTAAAAAACAGGCACTCTATCCGTATTACACCCATGGAATGTGGCAAGTCACCCAGATGGTTCGCTGGGGACAGCTCGATCATGCCATCGATATGAAAAAAACGGTAGAGAGTGTTTATCGTCCTGATTTATTTGCTGCTGCTGCCAAAGAAGTGAAATACGCCCTCCCAGCAACGGGCTGGAAAATCGAAGGAAAAGCGGCGGGAAATAAGTTTATCGACGGTTCCGTGTTTGATCCTAACAAAGCAGTCGATTACATCTATAACGCCCCTATCAAACACCCGAAAGTGACCAAAGAAGCGCTTGCAAAAGTAAATAAATGGAAAGTCAAATAAGTACAAGGAGGCATTTATGCTCTTAAAAACCATCAACACCATTGCTCTTCCGACACTTCTCTTTGGTGTCCTTATTGCTGTATGGTCAACCGTTGCGATTGAAATTCCTGGGTTTCCAACACCGATGGAAACGTGGAATGAATTGCTCGTCGTCCTTGCCGATCCGATGTATGACAACGGTGCTGGAGATCAGGGAATTGCCTTGCAGTTGTTTAGTTCACTCAAACGGGTCTTCGGCGGATTTGCCCTCGCGATTGCTGTGGGTATTCCGGTAGGGCTTTTGATCGGTATGTCTAAAATGGCGCAAACCGCGTTCAATCCCTACATTCAAATTCTTAAACCGGTATCCCCGCTTGCGTGGTTGCCGTTGGCTCTGTTTGTGTTCAAAGACGTGGATATGACGGCGATTTTTGTTATCTTTATCACCTCTATCTGGCCGATTATCATTAATACGGCATTGGGCGTTCGAAGCGTGAGTGAGGATTTTCTCAACGTAGCCAAAGTCTTACAACTCACGGCATTTGAGAGAGTGTTTCAAATCATCCTCCCTGTTGCCGTACCGTTTATCTTTACGGGGATGCGTCTATCCCTGGGAATCGCATGGCTGGTTATCGTAGCAGCTGAGATGCTTACGGGCGGTTTAGGAATCGGTTTTTGGATTTGGGATGAGTACAACAATCTCAACTATTCCCATATTATTATCGGAATCATCCTCATCGGGGTGGTCGGGTATATTCTCGACACCATCATGGGATTTATCGCCGATCATTTTGATTATCGCAAGCGAGGTCGCGTATGAGTGCAAAACCCTTTTTAAACATCGATCATGTCGATAAAATATTTCCTCTTGGAAAAGGGAAAGAGTACGTCGCGTTGCGGGATGTGAAACTCGAAATCCGTGAAAACGAGATTGTCTCGATCATCGGTCACTCCGGATGCGGTAAATCTACCATCCTTAACCTGATTGCAGGGCTGGATACGATCACCAACGGTGTCATCTTGCTCGAAGACCGCGAGATCAATGCCCCTGGCCCTGAACGGGCGGTGGTGTTTCAAAACCATTCCCTATTGCCGTGGTTGACCGTCTATCAAAACATCGAGATGGCGGTCAAAAAAGTGCGGGATGATCTGCACCCCAAAGAGGTACGTGACCATGTGATGCGCTACATCGATCTCGTCAATCTCGATCACGCAAAAGACAAATACCCGGCAGAAATCAGCGGCGGGATGAAGCAGCGTGTCGGAATCGCACGAGCCCTCTCCATTGAGCCTAAAGTGCTTTTGATGGATGAGCCGTTCGGAGCACTCGACTCACTGACCCGTGCCAACTTGCAAGATCATTTGATGCGCATACAGATGCAAACGGGCAATACCGTCATCATCATCACCCACGATGTCGATGAAGCGGTCTTGCTCAGTGATCGCGTCATCATGATGACCAATGGACCGGAAGCGACCATCGGTGAGATATTGGACGTGAACCTTCCCCGTCCGCGAAATCGTTTAGAATTACAACATAACGAAGAGTATCTGCGATGCCGTGGAGCGATTGTTGAATTTCTGTACTCCAAGTTTGCCAAACACGATGATTAATTTCATCGTGTTTATCCCCTCTAACTGTATTTATTTTGTTGCTTCAACCATCAACGGCGATTCATTTTCAAACTTCAAATAGACCAAGCGTTGCTTCGGCGAATCATAAATACGAAACAATTCGCAATGCTTTCCAATCACGTCACTGTGAGTAAGATACAGGGCTTCGGGACGAATCGGTAAGACAATCGGGTGGGGAGATTCTAACCGTACCAAGGTGTTATCACTCTTTAAAATAAGCCATACGACATAAGGACGATCTACCCCATATAATGAGCGATTTGAACCGGTAATAAAGACACTGTCAAAATCCTTATTCGCACTCGCCGGTACAGTTACCGATTGCGGTCGATCGAAATCGCTTCGCAATAGCGATACGGTTCGATTTTTTTGTACAATGAGCCCCTCTTTTTGTTTATAAAATCCCTGCTGTTTGCGTAACTCATCAATTGTCCCGAATAACAAAACGGCAATAAGCCCAAAAAGGGCTATCGATACCAACAGTTCTACGAGAGTAAATCCTTTTTTCATCAGTATTCACCTGAGGTAATACGAAAAAAGGTTCTACTCTCGTGATTGTTTTTGAGTATCCCTTTTTGAACGGCAAGAGAATCCACTTCGTTTGTCGAGCCTATCATAGTCGCCAATGGGTCAATCGTCTCTTTGGGAAGTAAACGAATTTCATACGAAACGGCATCGAATGATTCTTGAATCACAGGATGATCGATTTTATAACGTGTTTGAAGAACTTCAGTCACGCTCATGGTTTGGGTATGCATAGCATCGGTAACCATCCCCGCTACCAATCCCATCATCAAAGAAGCATCAAAACGGCTTAGAAGATTTTCGGAGGCTCTAGAAGCGTTCGAAACAACCTGCAACAGTGCCAGTGTCGCCACAGAGGCAATCATCACTGCTACGAGAGTTTCGATAAGCGAAAATCCTTTACGAAGCGCCATAATAATCATCCAATTTGAGGGGAGTGTATTCTTCATTAAAAATGAATTCTCTCAGAGCTTCCTCACTGTTGGCCACAAAGGGCTTATCTCCCCCCAGCGGCGTATAAGCATAAAAAGTTTGTTTGCTCTTGAGAATAAGAGGAGAGAGGGTGCCATCGGGACGAAGCGAGACTTCAAAACACCCCTGATTCAGCTCCCCGCCACTCCCCGTAACGACATTTTCCAATGCACCAAGCTCACCCGAATGGTCAAACCCATAGCGCACAGGCGCTTCCTCCGAAGACAAATGAAGCGTTGCCAAAGGGGTATCATCTGCAGAAAAGACACGACACTCCCTACACGACTCATCGCATACCATCCGAATTTCTCTCGAATGCTCCAACGCGGCAAGGGTACTCTTGATCGTCGAAACAGTCATAACCGAAGCGGTAACTTTCTCTTTTTTCAATGTAAACAACCCAATCGAATAAACGATTCCGATAATGGTCATAACCACCAACAATTCAAAGAGGGTCATCCCTGCACGCACTGTTTTCACTATCGGCACTCAGAAAGTTTTTGATCCTTATCCTCAGCTTTTCCGCCCTCTTTGCCATCAGCACCCAAAGAGATGAGTTCTATAGTATCATCGTTATTGAGATAAATATAAGGTTTATTCCATGAATCTTTAGGAAGATTTTTACCCTCTATATAACCGCTTGCAGAGTATGAGGGATATTCATCCGGATTAGGGTTTTCCATCAACGCCCGCAACCCTTCTTCACTGGAAGGATAGGAACCGTTATCTACTTTGAACATTTTAAGGCTCTCATTCAAGCTTTTCATCTGTATACAGACCAATTTTTGTTTCGCCTCTTCACTTTTTCCGGTAATGTTCGGAATAACGAATGCCGCCAAAAGTCCGAGAATAATGATAACTACCATAATCTCAATCAAGGTAAATGCTTTTCTCATTCGAATCGTCTCCATATAGTCTCTCCTGTAATTCTCTATTTGCTATACTTGCTATTGTATTCAAACACTAAAAAAAGATGGCTTAACTGGTATGAAAAAACGCGGAATAGTTTTGATGATGACATTGGTGCTGATAACCGTGATGATGGGTATTGTCACTTTAGTGCTGACACAAAGTGAGCGATTACTGCGATTGGGCAATATTGGTTTCTCACAAAGCGCAACACTGCGGATTGTGAATGATCTGGAACAACAGCTTCCATCGCTTCTGAGTCCAATTACAGGAGCTGAAGAACTGGATTTGGCCATGCGCCTGCCGTTGCAACTGGAAAGTAAAAAGGGAGATTTCATCCTCAAAGCCTCCCTTACATCTCCTTATAGCCGTTTGAACATTAACCGTCTTATGAGTAGCGACGGAAACATCAGTGAACCCCATGTCGCCTTGATGATGAAAATATTTTCTACCCATCCGATTGCCGATCCCGATATGATGATTAAGCTCGTTTTTGATACAATTGACCTTGATAATATAGAGCGGGCAACGGATACGGAAATCGCGCAGTCGCATCCCGATTTTAAAAACGGGCTGATTGCAAATGAGAAACAGTTTAACCTTATTTTAGCACGCTATATCAAGCTCACGCACGATACGGCGATTTTGTCGATACCGTGGAATACATACATTGGTTACGAAGGGGAGAAGATGGATTTTAATGCACTGAATGCCGAAACATTATCGCTGATCCTCCCCACAACGTCATTGGAAAGAATCCGTTCTCTCACCCTCTATCGAACCAAAGCGTTTACCTCCAAAGAAGAAGTGATTGCTGAAGAACCAGCAATGGCAGGAGTGTTTGATACCTATTGTTTCATTTATCAGCCTAAAACCTCCTACAATCTTCTGTGTGATTTGCGCATCAATGAAAACTCTCGAGAAGAACATCTACAATTCCGCTACAATCTTTTGGATAAGAAAGTGCAACGTGTTGAATTTCTTTAAATTAACCCAGAGTTACCGGTCTCTATGTGAAAGGTACAGTGCTTTACGTCATTTTTTATGCCGTTCTGCCTCTTTGGTATACGCCAATGAACTGCACACCCCAATCCCTAAAAATGCCGTTTTAATACTCCCTCCAAGTGATTACTGGACACGTATCTCAACCTTAAACGTCAATACTGAAAAAGAGGCTGCTTTATTTGCTCCGGCACTGTTTGAGTTAAGCGATGCGTATCGTTATGAAGCACAAAAAATCGGTGAAAATAGCTACAGCCTAATCGCCTATAATCCCACAGAAATTTCCTTCAAGCTGCAATCTCTTCAAGAGCTTTTCATGTTTGAGAAGATTACTTTTGCGCAATGGGTATTTGCCGATGAGATACGGCCGATTCACCTAATGAATGGAAAGTATTTAACGACACTTGAGGGGATTGTGATCGAAATCGATCCGGATTATATTCACTCACATGATACCATTCCAATGGACGAAGCACTAAAGGAAGCCCGCTTTTTCACGAAAACCATCCCTACAGAACGGTTATTGGTCTCCAATGTCACCCCAAAAACACTCAAAATGACCCTTGTCATTCTTCTGATTGTTTTGGGAAATCTTCTCGGTAGTGCCGTATTGAGTACCCAAGAATCTGTACAGCTCAGTGACGCTTCACAAGAGCTGCTGGATAATTCCAAGCTTCCCGAAACATCCATAGAGCGCGAAGCGATTCTCAATACTCTCCAGAAAAAAGAGGATAAACAACTCCGACTTCGCCGTCAATCCCTCCACATTAGCGATATCCCTATCAAAGCCATGATTGTACCGCCGCTCTCGCCACCCTCACCCATCGTTGCGCCGATGGAAGGTGTCGTTCTCATTCCGGGTTCTGCCCCGGGTGAGCCCAACCGTCTTTTAGTCGAAGGTGCCTCTGATACTCCGGCTATCGCTTTGCAAAGTGAAGGGATTGAAGAATTTGTTTATGATGGCAACCGCATAAAAATAATTCTCAATGAACGTGATCCTGAGACCAAAGAGAAGCTCAAAAAAGCATTTATTAAAAAGTTTAAAAAAGTCAAATTCAGTGAACGCGGCAATCAACTTGAGGTTCGGCTCCCATGAAAATCACACCCGAAAAAATATTACCCTTAAGCATACTTATAACCTCAGTTTTGATTATCCTTACTGGGATTTTGGCATTAAAAGGGAGCTCTGATTATGAAGCGTCCCTGGAAGAGTATAAAACCCTCTCCCAACAGGTAAAAGAGATCGAAACCTTCAAAAAACGCTGGTCGCATGAGGCATCTCAAAACGATTTAGCGTATTTAAAAAGTCATTCCAATTTGGCTAAAGAAGAGAAAAGAGGAGGAACAGTTTATCTGGAATTCAGCAATCTCTCCTCCGGTGAATTTAACAAAATTGCCAATAAACTCCTCAACTCTATGCTGGTCATTAAAAAATTGACTTTGAAGCGCAACAGTGCTTCAAAAGGGATCATTACAGTGGAGCTTGAATCATGAACCGTCTCCTCTATGCTCTGTACATCCTCATTATCCTCATTGTCGTGACACCAAAAGAAAAGCTCTATTTTACGTTTGAGCAAATTCTATCGGAAAAAAATATGTTCATCAGCGGTGAGAGCTTTAATAATCGATTGTTTTATTTGGACATCGAAGAGGGCTCCTTGATGGTCGATAATCTTGAGATTGCAACGATCGAGAAAATTCGAGTTTCGCCATGGATTTTTTTTAACCGTATTACCCTCTCTTCAACCTCTTTTTCACCTCTTTACCGCCCTTTTTTCCCAGGGTCAATCGATGAAATCACCCTCACCTACTCATTGTGGCATCCGCTGAGCGTGCAGATCCACAGTGAAGGAGATTTTGGTCAAGGCAATGGAGTTATCGATCTGCTAGATCAAAAGGTGCGGATCGTCTTCGATCCTACCACACAGCTGCGACGTTATCCATTGCTCGTTGCTAAACTGCATCACGAGAAGGAGGGGTTAGTCTATGAAGAGAATTTTTAACGAATCGTATCTTCGACGCTTCAACGTGTTAGCATGGCCGCTAGTACTGGCATGGAGCCTCTCTTCTCTAAGCGGAATATTTTTATCCTCGGCGAGTGTGGAGAAATTTTCATCGCCGTTTGAACCTTTTTTTGAAATTTTCCATTTGGGACAAAAATTTGGACTTAGCGAGACGCTTGAAGGAGCTGTCCATAGCAAAACCATCACCACCACAACGTTGGTTCCTGATGCCCATAGGATAAAAGCGATTTATCGCTCTCAATCAGACTCTTTTGTGAGTATCAGTGATGCGAACGCAACAACGATTGTTCCATTGCACGGAGAATACAAGGGGGTATTTCGTCTAATAGGGCTAAACGATACTGCGGCCGTATTTCGTGGATATGGCAAAACGTATCGTTTACGACTGGGGTACAATGATAATCTAAGCCATCAAGAGCGGATCACCCGATCTGTTTTTGACCCTTCAAAAGCGGGAACAGTTGAGAGTGAATGGCGCACCATCGCCTATCAGACGATTGCCGATCAAATGAGTAACCTCCAAACTCTCGGAAAAGCGATTGATGTCTCTCCTGCCATGACAGGATCAAAAATCACCGGATTTCGCGTCAATTCCCTGGCTCCGGATTCGATGTTCGCGCAACTTGGGATACTTGGCGGAGATATTATTCAATCGGTCAATAATAAAAAACTTGAATCGTATCCCGACGCGCTGGCGATAGTCAGCCAACTGCCTCGTCTTCGAAGCATCCGCATTACCGTACTGCGCAATAATCTCCAAAAGGATATCGTCTATGAAATCACCCGTTAATTTTTTCCTCGTATCAGTCTCACTTGCCGCTCTTTTGACCGCTGCGCCTATGAGCAATGACAAAATCTCTCTCTCCATCGATGGAATGGGAATTACTGATTTGATAAAATTGGTTGCCGCCACAACCCATAAAAATATCTTTATCGGGGAAGAGATCCCGGGAACGATCAGCTACGCTGGTAACAAGCCGATCAACAAAAAAGATTTGTATGCCATTTTACAAAGCACTCTCGATGCCAGAGGATATACCCTCATTGATACAGGCGGAGGGTATTTGAGCGTAGTCAAAACCGTCGATGCAACACAAATGAATCTTCCGCTTATGGAGAAAAGTGACATTCCGCAAATGCAAACACGTATTTTTACGTTTCGCTTTGCCAGTGCAGAAACCATGGGGACAAAAATCAAACACTTTACCAGTAAAAATGGAAAAATAACTGCTTCCAAAGAATCCAATTCGGTCATTGTCACCGACTTTCCCGAAAATATCGTGACCATACAAAAAGCGATGAAAATATTGGATACAAGAGACGAAACGATCGCCAATACCACACACGTCATCCCTCTAAAAAATGCGGATGCCAAATCTCTCGTCACAACTCTCAATACTATCCTCGGGAAAATGGCCTTAATGCCGGGTCAACAACCGCCCAGTATTGCCAGTGATGACAGTACCAATTCCCTTATTATCATTACGAGCGATGAACTCTTTAAAAATCTGGAGTCGACGATACAAGAACTCGATCATGATCGTCAGCAAGTATACGTACGCGCCAAAATTATCGAAATCAGCGAAGGAAAATCCAAAGAGGTGGGAGTTAAATATGGTCTCTCAGGCGGAGCCGTCGGATCGAACGGGATGTTTACCTTTGATTCACTTCTCGGAGACGGTAAAACGGCAGCAGTCACACTGGATTCTTCTTTGTTAAGTCTTGCCAGCTTTACTAAACCAACGATTACAGCGGGAATTGCCCTGGGAGTCAATATTTCGCTTCTAAACTCCAACGGTGCGGCCGATATTTTGTCCGAACCTTCGATTTTGTGTATCGACAACCAAGAATCTTCGATTTATGTAGGAAAGACCGAATCGATCAGTTCAGGTTCAACGTTATCGGGAACAGGACTGTCCCAATCAAGTTATACCCGTCAAGATATTGGTCTAACCCTCAAAATTAAACCGCGTCTCTCAAATGACAATAAAGTCCTTTTGGCTGTCGAAACCAAGCTCGAAGACATTGATGCCAGCAATACAAATCTTCAGCTCCCAAGTACCACCAAGCGTGAAGTTAAAACATCCGCGATTGTCAACAACGGCGAAACGGTTATTATCGGCGGATTGATCCGAGAGAAAATAGATCATAGTCAGAGCAAGATCCCTTTATTAGGGGATCTTCCGATTTTGGGACATCTGTTTAGAAACGAAGCATCGAAAGTCGATAAAATCAATCTGGTTATTTTACTCACTCCCTATATTGTTGAAAAAAGCGGTGATTTAAATACCTTAAGAGCACAGCTGAGCGAACTCGATCAGATACAAGAGCGCTATATTAAAAATATTACAAAAAGCATCGAATCCAAAAAAGAGTCTCAACCATGATAACGTTCCCTTTTTTGGATGAAACACAAATCTTGTTTACTCATCCCGAAAATATTGATGTTCCCTTGTGTATTCGTCACTCGCTTTTGTTTTGCATGTATGAAGACACAACCTATGCTATTATCCCTGAGGGAGAACGGCTGAGCGCGCTTCAGCTTTACAATAAACTCTCACTCGCATACCCGATAGCGCATCTGTCACACACTGGGTATGAAAATCTTTATTTGAAATTTTTAGAACTCAAAACTGATCTTGACATTTCGAAGACAGCTCCCGCGAACAGTGAGTACATTGATGAAGAGCTCTCCTTGGTCGATTTTATAAAAAATTCGGCAGATTTGCTGACCAGTGAAGAATCAGCCCCCATTATCAAATTTGTAAATACCATCTTTTATCAAGCGATAAAGCGCAAAGCAAGTGATATTCATATCGAAACGCATGAAAAAAAGGGGGAGGTACGGTTTCGTATAGACGGCGCTTTGATCAAACATATCGATTTGGATAAAAATGTTATCGATCTGATCATCAGTCGTATCAAAGTCATCTCTGCTTTGGATATTTCTGAAAAACGGCTCCCTCAAGACGGACGGACACAGATTAAAGTTGCCGGTAAAAATCTCGATGTGCGGGTTTCGGTACTCCCTACCTACCATGGGGAGCGGGTCGTTTTACGACTCCTGATGCAGGCAACGTCGATTCCCTCTTTGCGTGAGTTGGGATTTGATGAAAAAACCACCTCAGAGTTTGAAGAATTGCTCAAATATTCACACGGTATCATATTGGTAACAGGACCTACGGGAAGCGGTAAATCGACTACTTTGCACTCCTTTTTACAGCAACTGGCTTCTCCGGAAAAAAACATTATATCCATCGAAGATCCCGTCGAATTCGATGCTCCTCATGTGAGCCAAATTGCCGTCAATACCAAGGCAGGATTGACATTTGCGGGGGGACTGCGCTCCATTTTACGACAAGACCCCGATATTATCATGATCGGTGAGATTCGCGATACCGAAACAGCCCATATCGCGATTCAAGCAGCAATGACGGGGCACCTCGTCCTCTCGACGCTCCACACCAACAACGCCACCGCCGCTCTCACACGGCTCGCCGATATGGGAATCGATAAATTTTTGATTACCTCCACTCTTTTAGGGGTATTGGCTCAACGGCTCGTTCGATGCTTATGTCCTGCATGCAAAGAGAGCGTCAGCTTGTCCAATAAAGATGCAGATGAGCTTGGGATTGCACACGGACTTACCGTAGCCGAGGCAAAAGGGTGTGTCAAATGTCATCATACAGGGTATCAGGGGCGCGTCGCTATCGGTGAGTTTTTCATGATTGATGACTCATTGCGTCCATTGCTCAAAATCAGCGAAAATGATTTTGAAATTCGAGAGATCATGAAAACCAGAGGGATGCAGTTTCTCTCCAATCAGCTCGTAGCGTTATTGCTGGATCACACAACGAGCCTTGATGAAATTATCCGCGTGGGAGTGAAAGAGGCGTAATGGAATTTCATTACAAAGGGATGGATAGCTCAGGAAAGTCCATAAAAGGAGCAATCGAAGCATCCAATATTGACGAAGCAAAAATGAAGCTCAAAGCACAAAGTATTTTGTATTCAGGCATCTCAACGCACGAACAATCTTTTTTTGGTGTTCTTTCTTTATTTAAACAAAAAAATCTCCCCTCACCGCAACTTGCGACCATGAGCCGTGATCTCGCCGTCTATCTCAATGCCGGTATCCCATTAATCCGATCTCTCACCCTGCTCAAACACCAAAACCGCAGCCATCCCCGTATGGAGCGTTTTTTCGAAACCCTCATCACCCTCATCAACGAAGGAAAAAGCTTCGCCCAAGCTCTCGAATCCCAAGAGCACTATACCCTCCCCGTTTTCTATACCGGAACGTTAAAAATATCGGAAGATCGCGGTATTCTGGCGGAGGTTCTAAATGAGCTCTCATCGTATCTGATGTTGCAGGAAAAAATCAAAAAGCAGCTTTCGCAAGCGTTGGTCTATCCCTCTTTTATCATCGTGGTTTCGTTGTTGATGATCTCATTTATGCTCACCGTCGTTGTTCCGAAAATCACTGCTATTTTTGAGACGACAGGGCAGGCACTTCCCCCTTTAACTCAGTGGATTATCTCCCTAGCCCATTTTTTTGCAAGCTATTGGTTTGTAATGGCAATGGGGTTGTTGATGGCGGTGGGGTTGTTTTCATATAAAATGGCAACCAGCCATCCGTTTAAAAAAAGGATTCATACCCTAATCCTCAAACTTCCCATTGTCGGTAAAATGGTTGAGACAAGTGATCTTGCACGCTTTTGTACGATCGCCTCTCTTTTGATTCGCTCAGGAATACCGGTGGTAAACACCATCAAACTCTCCTGCATCACCCTCTCATCCGAAGTGATCAAAGAGCTTTTCGACCGTGCCTCCGTCAAAATAGTTGAGGGTTCGTCACTCTCTAAGGCATTGACCCAAACACAAGGGTATCAAATCGATACCTCCTTTATCGAAGCAGTCGCCATAGGAGAAGAAACGAGTGAACTCTCATCGATGCTGGAACACCTTTCGATGTTTTATATCGACACCAATAAAGACAAAATCACCCTTTTCCTCTCGGTACTCGAACCCTCACTGATGCTTATCATCGGAGGAGTTGTCGGCGTTATGGTTACTGCAATGCTGTTGCCGATTTTTTCGCTTAATTTGGGGTGATATTTTAAGCGATGGTCACCGCAATACTGTTACCGATTTGCAATAGACGTATTGACAATACATCTACAAGTTGTTACAATAGTTAGTGTAAAATCAAAGGCGAGAGCATGAGTAAAGTTATTCGTTGGGATGAAGAGAAAAATCAACTCTTGCAATTACAAAGAGATGTTGGTTTCGAAGAGGTTCTTGAAAAGATCGCTAACGGTGAAATTATCGGTCGTCGTATCCATCCAAATACAGACAAATATCCAAATCAGCAAATTTTTGTTTTGGAAATAAATGGTTACATTTGGTATGTTCCTTTTGTGGAAACAGACGAAGAAATCTTTTTAAAGACTATTATTCCAAGCAGAAAACTTACGAAAGAATTTGGAGGTAAAAAATGAAAAAAAATGCAATATTTCTTGACAATGATGAAACTGAACTCTTAAATGAGATAGAAAGTGGCGAATGGATAGATAAGCCTTTATCACAAAATGAACTTAAAATCTATCAAAATCATGCAAAATATACAAAATCATTACAAGAAAAAAGACAAACAACAATACGATTTGCGATTAGTGATTTAGCTATCGTAAAAGCAAAGTCAAAAGAGCTTGGAATTGGATATCAAAACTTGATTCAGGCATTGGTACATAATTATGCAACGGGTAAAATTAGATTAGAGGCATAACTATTTTCCTATTTGGGAATCGATGATTCGTTTATCGAAGCGGTCGCAATCGGAGAAGAGACGAGCAGCACATTCATCTGGAACGAAAACGATATAAAAGCTCTGATACCTTATATTATCTCTACCCCGACAAAAGAATACTAATTAAATTAGATTTGTACATTATTCTAAAGCTTTTAAGGTACTGTAAACACCTGTAGAGAGCTTATACTGTGTACAGGAAGCCGCATTCTCATACGTCTGTCCTGCTATATAATCAAGTGTATGGATACCTCCTGATGTATCATCAAATGTATACGCCATACAACCGTTTTTATCATAGCTGCTAACCTGTGTACGATAATCCCATCCTTGTATTGGACATTCTCCTTGTGCGTTTAGAGGTACACGAATTTTTGAATCACTCGCAACTAATTCTTCTTGCGTTACTCCATACGCATTAATAACTTTTGATCCATAGACACCCACCTCTAAGTCGGTATCACTTTTTGATGGGCATAGATATCCTATCCATCTAAAATGTTTATACTGGGAAGAACACTTCAATTTCTGCATCTCCCCCTCAATCATCGTCTTAACACGTCCTCTTCCATCCCGTGTTCCATCGAGATACGTACCGATAAGAGTATGCCCAGATACATCCGCTTTTGAAAAGGCGAGTGAAAGATTATTGGCAGGTACTGATGTTATCCCTTGAACTCGCAGAAGATTGATTACGGTATCGATATTAGCCAGCACATAATCCCCGCGCAATGTCGGAGAAGCAGGAGCGATATGTGCCGCGACAACGCGATCTTTGGTTACAACCGGCAAAATATGATCATACGCATGATTCATAAACAGATTTCCTTGCGAATGACCAACCAACATCATTTTTTCTCCATCCGTAGCAAGAGCATCGAGTCTAGCATTATGCGCGGCATAATCAGCTTCGGTCGGAGGATTGCTTAGAAATAAAGAGACGATAGAAACCAGCTTAGTGGTGATTGCCGTATAAACCGAATCAAACAAACTGGCAGCATTGGGGAGAAATTCTGAGAGTTTATCGAGAAACGTCGGTTCCGATGAACCTAAAAACTCCCAAAAATACTCAAACCGTTTTCCCATTTGTCCTGATTTATCAATCTCATTGGCACGCTGGATAAACGTCTCGGCAACATCCTGTAAACCTAGTACATCGTAACCCGGAGCAGTGTGGTTGTAGAATGGTTCATATTTTACGGGTTCATTGTTATATGTGGGACCAATAATATCTTTAAGCTTACTAGCCCCTTCAGATGCTTCCCCAAAAGTATTCCAAACTCCATTGAAAAAACCGAGAGTATAACTTTTATTACAGGTAGCAGCTTGTGTGGGCACCTGAATAAACAGGGCAACTATAGCGATTAAAATAAATTGAAAAAGTTTTTTAGTTATCACAAGATGTCCCCCGATCCGGCAGAGTCCATGTTGTTCCACTAAGTGCCGAATTAAACTTTTCATATTCTAAAAATCTATTTTTGGTATTTACAATCATTTTTTGATTATCAGCAAACATTTTTGATGCATCATTCGTTTCTGGTAAAAACTGATGATGTAAACATTCGATAGAACGAACAAGTTTGGTGCTTACATCAGTAAGTGCAGTTTTATCCGTTTTATCAACTGTCAGCGTTGTGTTAAGTGCCCGTGCGTTTTGCTGTATCGCTTTCTTCTGCACTTCCGTATACGGAAGCGTAGCGATATAAGTATCGATGTCATCACGGATACCGTTATTATCTTT
>Ga0265297_10006439_pt1 | contig 17061 bp, 2 predicted proteins | sample Munlanlwell13791_FD_192502 | JGI IMG/M metagenome (GOLD analysis project Ga0265297, IMG submission 192502) | Leachate microbial communities from a municipal landfill in Southern Ontario, Canada - Leachate well 137-91 | ecosystem: Engineered > Solid waste > Landfill > Unclassified | place...
ACCCAGCTTAGCGGCTGCGCGAACCATAGCCGCGATAACCGCGTTATGGCCCGATGCCGGTCCGCCGCCGGTTAAAACTCCGATCTTTCTCGGACCGACCAGCTGGGAATATTTTACTCCCTGGCGATCGATAATAACCTCTTCCTTATATCTGATACCGGTAACAAACTCGATAGCGTCGGCTACAGTGGAATTTTCTTTTCCACCGATCTCTCCTACCTCAGCTTCCAATCCGGCATCCTCAGGCATAAAACCTGCGAGAAACGCGCTTACGACAACATTAAGCCTGGTAGGCATAAATGAGGCATCGAGCGCAAAAACGGTAAAATCCGAAGCTACTTCTTTTTGTACCAGGGTCATGGCTTTGTTAACCGCCTTCATAGCCTTAGCTACACCGGCATTGGCTGACAGAACTTCGTCTTTAGATGCTGCAAGAAACATAGCTTCTCTTTTTGAAAGATCTTTCTCTGCCAATATTTTCTCGAACACTTCTGCGACAGCATCCTGTGCAGCCGTGTCAGCCAAGAACGCCTCATCGACTTTTACCGTAAGGTGGTCGCCCTTGATCATGAAATCATGAAAACCTTCTTTTTTCGCTGTGTCCTTGATATTTTGGGCAAGCTTTGCTGCGTTCTCCGGGGTATACCCGCCCGGCCATGTATAATCCAACTCGCTCATCGCCTGCTGGAAGATCACGATACTTCCGGTTTTTTTAGCAGCCCGCATTATACCGGGCAGACTCAGAGGATGGCGGATATTGCAGCACATAATAGTCATATCCGTTCCTTCAAGTGCCTTGAAAACATGATAACCTTTTAATGATGAAAAATCCTCAGGGTATACCAAACCATTGGCCTGATAGTAATCCTTGACCATAGCTACGGTGCCGTCAGAGCCAAATCCGCGCATATGCTCGGTCGCGGATTTCTCCGTGGCCTCGTCTATCTTTTCAATGAGATCTGCGGGAAGCGCCAATAATTCGGCATGAAATCCGCCCAAGACCATTTTTAACTCTTTCCCGAGGAGTTTATCCAGATTCTTATCTTTACCCGGAACATAAACGCTGTTCTGGTCTTTTTCGCCGCGCGATGAAACTTTATACTTTTTTTCTACATCCGCGGTCTTTGCGATTGTCGCGTCGATCATTCTATTCACTATAGACTTGGCTGCCGCATTCCCGAACTGTGCCTCGGCAACAAGCGTTTCCCAGATAATATTCTGCCAGTTAGTCCCGACATGCGCGGCTCTGATACCAACGTTGCGAAGAGCCTGAAGATTTTCAATAGGAGTTCCGGTAACGCCGTGCTGCACTATATGTATTCCGTAAGGCTTAAGAGCTTCGGCAATAGCGCCGGTCATTTTCAGATTCATTTGTGTCTTGATAAGATTGCCATCTGCGTCATAGTTGTTTCCATGAGCGGTGCCGTTGTTGATCGCCAGTCTCTGGATCATGGTCGGCAGATAATCGACAAGCCCCTTACCTCGCCTTTCAACAAGAAATTTACCCGTAACAAGAGATCCGCCGTCTTTCTGTATCTGAAGTTCGCTTTTCATAGCCAATGCCTGCTTGGTATTGCCTGCCGATTTACCACGTAAGTGATCATTGGAAACCACGCCGGCCGTAGCGATAGCGCTAAAAATAAATATCCCCACAACTAAAAATACCACTACCCCAAGAAACGCCTTTGTGAATTTTGCACCGTTCATCTCTTCTTCTCCTTTTTTAATCTTCTCCCAGATAAGTATCTTCGATTTCTCCGACATCTCCGCGGAGAACTGAATAATAAATTGCCGGATCAGCCTTTTTAGATATTGCAGGAGTGACCACGGCGTAGGAATAGCCGTCTTCTTTGAATAATTTACTCAATCCGGATGTATGGAACCCGCCGGTTATGACAACGACAATGTTCTCTCCCGCTCGGCTGATCTCTTTCTTGATATTGCGCATGAATGCCTGTTCTCTATCAATGCCTACCCTATAAAAGCTGTCCAGCTTATCAAAGTTTTCATCGATAACCTGGGAAGACGTAGGCCTTAAAGCCAGTTGATACCGGCGGCAGCTATCGGTAAGAAAATTAATCCACGCGGCGGTAACATACTTGGATGGTTCAGCCTGCATTTTCTCATACTCGGAGGGAATGAGATCGAGTTTCAAGAACCGCTCAAGAGTATCGAGAGTTCCCGATATGTCGCTTAAACGGCGTTCGTCATTATTCACAAATAGAACCTGCCTAATACGCGCTTCGAAATCTGAAATCTCCTTGATCAAAGCTTCAGCATCGATGCTCTTTCCCATGCTTACATAGCGTATATACGCATCAAAATGCGGATAGGTAGTTTTCAGATCGAGCTTGTCCTGCGATGCCGCGCGCAAATAATCGTAAAACTCCTGGGCTGAGATCTTTTTATCTTTGAAATCTTGGGTCTTTGCAATCAATTCCTTGACCGCGCCATCCTGGAGTTTCTGAGCCAAATCTTTGATAAAAGCGCTGCGCTGCGATTCCGCCTGCTTGAAATCTATGGTCTTCTCTAAACTCAGGCTTTCCTGAAAACCAGCTATCTGTTTGTATGGATCTACAGGGACCCCTTTTTGCCCAGCTACTTCCATGAGATATGCACAATATTCGGCTAAAGACAGGATCTTTTTCTCGAATTGTCCCTTATTGGCATCCAACTGCAGCAATTGCCAGTTGAACATATGCGGCTTTAAAGCTTCAACAACCGCCTTCAGGCTGTATGTATCCTTAAGCCCCTGCTCTTTGTATCCTTCTATATTAAGGAAAGAATCCAGGTTGGCATCATACAAAGCAGGATCTTCGATCCCGTAAAGCTCCAGATTATAATCCGAAACAATGTCCAAATATTCTTCACCTGAAATCTTGCCATTACGAAGATATTTATCCGCGATTTCTTCACGGGCATTTTTGTCGGCGAAATTCCTTAAGAATGAAAGGCTGACGTCACCGCTGCCGCCCTCAACCATTATTAGGCGTAACTTATTCTCCTTTACAAGATAATCAAGTATCTGTGCAAGATTCTTTTGAGCCTCGTAATTACAGTGTGCATCCTGGATCTGAATAATAGCGGGTTGCGATTGCTGTGTATTCGGGGCTTCAAACACTTCTTTGATTGTTCCGAACTTTGACGGGATCTGAAAATCTTTAAAGGGAGAGTTTGCAAAAACAGGATAAAAAGGAAATAACGATGCGATAATAAGAAGCAGAATGGTTTTTTGGAGATTTTTCATCATAGAGAAATAAAAAAGCCACGATTTCCTGTTTCCCTGTAAAAGGTATAACAGGAGCCGTGGCAATTGCTCCAATTTGTAATACTGCTGTTATAAAAGCGTTTACAAAACTACACTTTACTATATAAAAGATACCATATAAGCTAAATACTGTCAAGGAATACTTTTATAAAAGATTACTAATCTATTAACAAACTTAACTATGCAAAACCAATATTTTTAGAACGGCAAAAACTTATTATATACCATAAGATTACCGCCAATACGTTTAAATCAGTACCAATTAGACCTTGTCCGAGGTTTCCTGGTAAGCAATCTGATCTTCGCTGACTTTATCCGTGATAAGAATCAGCGGCATATCTGACAGATCTTTGGTCAGATCAGTCAATGCCTGCATATCCGATTCCGAGATTTGCCCGCCATACTGACTGACCAGTTCCATATACGCATTAACCACTGCTTCCTGATCATTAAGAACCGTCGCTACCGCCTTGCCGATTACAAGCGGCATGATATTCATCTTAACACCCTTGACTTCCTTATACGGAGTTTTCAGATTAATTGCGCGTACACCTTTATACTGCTGCAGCAACTGTTCAATTTCCATGCGCACCTGATGCAGGTCTTCCTGAGCATTTACTACAACCATCCTGGACCGATCCACGCTCATCGACTGCATATCGCTCAAAGCGCTTTCCAACCCGCGCGCTGTCACCACATCCGCAATGCTGCTGATACCCAGGGCCTGCAGCTTTTTGATGTCTTCGTATTTCGCTGCCCACACTGCGACTTTCAAGCTGCTAGAGGCTTCTTTAAGCATTTTCAGCGCCGAGACCACGCCGCCGTTCTCAAGAACCGTATGCGCGCCTATGATCAAAGCTGCATCCTGGCCTTTGATCTCTTCCGCAGCCTTGACCACTTCGCCAAAACCTTTGCTAAACGCATTAAACAACGCAGCATCTGCCTGCTTTGCCGTAGTAGCCATTGCCGGAGCTTCAGCAAGTGCGCCCTCCATCGTCAATCGCTTCAGATTGCCCAGGTAGATAGCGCCTAAAGACTGTGCCAGCGCATCCATGTTAGCAGCCTCTTTCTTACTATAGCCGGCTGCCTCAGCCACATCCGAAGCCCGCTGCAACTCGATATTGCTGATACCAAACTTAGTATTAAGCTCTTCTTTAGCAGTATTTATAACCAGCCTCCCAGTTTCACTTTCTATTAAACGGCCAAACAACACAACGGTCGTGCCTCTCAGGCTCTCAGCTGCCATCGCGCCTTCAACAGTAGATACGATCAAAGCAAGGTTCGTCCCTACCTGTTCAAAAATCGCCTTGATCTCGGGTTGAGTAGGCTGGCGCAAGAGAACACCGTCCAACTTATTCCGTAACTCTGGCAACTCTGGAACATCTTTACCGGCATAAGTTAACTGGAAATATTTTAAAATATCTCCCTGCATTTCCTTAAGATCGGCCGCAAGAATGCCCATAGACTGCCCGGCTTCCATGACCGTATGCTGCGAGAATAATTTCTGCGCAGTGCCGCTTATATCTTTCCACGTTTCATGAATATTTTTATCCGTGCCGACATTAGTCACAAGATATCCCATTTCAAAAATTCTATTCTTGAGTTGCCCGTCAGCGCCGATAAACCCGCCGCCAAAACTCGTGCCGCCGGCAAAATTACAGATATTTCCTTTGAGCAAAACCGTAGCGGCCCATATCGAACCGACATTTCCGTCGTTCGTGATAGCTACAGGGATAGCTGGGCCGTCGAAAACTTTGACCAGCTCTGCAGATACAAGATCAGCTAAAGGCCTAACCTCACGATTAAACTCATTCCAATATCCATTCAGATCTTTCCCGTATTTCTTACGAACTGTTCCAGTTTTCGAAGTAATCCCTCCGACAATTTCATTATTCACAATAATGTCGGGGAAACTGATCCCGATCGAACTGGGCTTAACTAACGTCACCCCTGCCGCCTTGATTGCCGCAATTATGGCTTCCAACTCAGCCATTTTTACGTCGGATTTCTCTAATGCAGCATCGATCCGCGCTGCGAGCGCGCCGTCAGAAACAACAGTCTGGGTTTTATACGCATACACCGCGAGCATAAAAGTAGCCAACTTGGTGGTATATACTTTAAACTGGTCCAAAGACGAAAAATTCTTTGGCTTTTCGTCCCATGAATATTTCTTAGTCCATTGATTATTCTTCTCGTCAAGAATGAACAATTTCACATCAGTCCCGCCAATATCGATCCCTACAGCGACGCCGGTTATCTGCTTGATCTTTGCCAGGAACTGTTGTAGATCGCCAACAATTTGCTGCTGATTAACCGGCAAAACCGGCTTCGCAGAAACATCTTTCACCACAATAGCTGTTTTTTTATTTTTTTCATAAACAGCTGCAATACGCTCAAGAATCGGCGTGTACCCTTGCGGACTGTTAAACAAGTTGTCCACCGTCTGCTGCAAAACTGTCTGCAAAGCAACAGGCGCGTAGATCGTCACCTGCTGCGGCCCGGTAATTACAAACAAATTGAACAATCGAGCGCGAATATAATCATCAATAGTCCGGGTCATCTGCCGGGGCACTGATATATTCATGCGATACGTTTGTCCGTCAACAACAGAATCAAGAGTCATTTCATGCACAAGACTTCGATCCATTCGTTCATAAGCGCTGGCAAGCTCGGACACTCCACCAGCGAATGCTTCTATTTCAATCGAGCCGCGATACTTCTGTCCCGGAGCAAGCACAATCGGAGCAGCTTCTTCTATGTTTTTATTTCTCAGGTTGAAAGCGTCAGTAGCAGAACTTTGCGGTTCAATACACACGACTTCCTTGTCAGACGGAACATAGAATACAACATCCTTATACCCCTGATCCTGAGACACCTTGATCAGCGTGTTGTTTAACGGATCAAACAGCTCGGAAACCGCTTTGCCGTCTGAATAACTCAAACCCGTTAATACATCGTCGTATGTCTTTGACAAAAGCCCTGTCTGTGTTTGGAAATCGTACTTTGTCCCAACCACGGATTCTAAATCACCGGTCGGAATCTGATCTTGAGCCCGCCAATACTTCTGCGCAGGGATCTTTACTTGCCATTGCCCTTGTTGAGGAGTATTAAACCAGGGATGAAATGCCAGGCTCGTGATCACTTCTTTATTATCCTGATTGAAAATCTGCGATTCAATACTCAGCCGGGTGCCTTGCAGCCGATACGTAACCTCCAACCGCATCTTTCCGAAATGCTCTCCGATCTCAGGCACCTCATCAGAACCGATAGCCAAACGAATGTACGCGCCTCTTGCGTCAAATCCTTGAGATTCCACATGCCAAGGAACCGCTCCCCTGACCAAACCGTGGTAAACATTCCCCTTGCCGTCATCCTTTGTGCCATTAACCCCTTTAAGATTGATCGCCTGACCGTTAAAGTCAAACCGGCTTCCGCGGATCCGATTAGCATACGGCCACAATACCGGAATTCCGCCTGACGTGCTGAAATCAGGAACCGAAACGCCCGACTTGGTGATAACCGGAAAATATAACAATTCTTTCCCGTCTACCGTAAAACTGATTACCGTTGCCCCAAGCGAAGGAACAACTTCGATAGAAGAGGATGATTTCATGTCACTCAACCTGATCACCTCTTTATTTTCCTTAATCAATTTATCTATCTTATATCGGTCAGCGCCCTTCAGCTGCCATAATTCATTTGTATCCTGCATCCACATAACCATATTAGGATCTCTTGCCTGCGCCTTCATGATTATATATTTCATCTGCTGGAACAGTTCCTGAAAAGCCTTTTCCGCAGTATCGCCCAACACTTGCTCGATAGAATCACCACGCTCGCCACCTTCTTCCTTAGAACGAGTATCACGCTCATCCCTGCGCGCAGCGCGGGTCAAATCGCTCTTAAAAATTATTGGCACCAGCATGTCCACTTGTTTAAGAATAGTTTCATCAATACCGAACGAGGTAAAATCAATCACTAAGACATCCAGCGTTTTTCCATTGACTTCGCGGGTCTTTCCTTTTAAAGAATTATCATATCCAGGGGCGTGGGAATCCCAAGGAGTAAAAATAGTCCTGCCGGCTTTAAGATCTGCCAGATCGCGCGCTAAAGCCTTGACATTATAAATGGACTGGCCTTTGATGTTCGTAAATCGCACGGCACCGAGCTTATTGTACCGGAAATTGTCTCCCGGATATAAGTAGCTATCCGAGCTCACAAAATTGACATTCAAACCCAATCCTGCAAGATGCGCCATGGCCAAATCCGTCAAGGTAGTCTTCCCAGTTGATGTCGGGCCATAGTAACCGACCACAAAAACTCCATCATTACTGGCTTCCGTTACTCGTCTTTCTATTTCAGCATTCATCTGTTTTATAAACTGCTTATCCCAGATGGGCGCAATGGTTTTTAACCGTGAATCTATTTCAGAATTAAGTTTTTTTATTAAAGATAGATCCTTGAATATGCCCTTATTGCGTTCTATTCTTCGGGGCCCTTGTCGCTTTTTAATCTCGCGTTTCATCCGAGCTATCTGAATCTTTTCATCCGCAGTAAGATACATCTGTCCGACAGAATTCATATCCAACAAAATGCTGACGTTTTCAGGAAGATAAACCTCTTTCGGTATTCTGCGGATTACCACGCCATCCTTATTCTTTATTTCTTCATAATAATTATATTGATAAAAATATTTTTTCCCTGGACCATTCAGCAAAGCCGCAAAAAGAACCGCGAAATTAGCATTACTTTTGCTTAACGATCGCAAATCGTCGCTAATCTTCTCAACTCGTTCACTAATAGGAACTTCCCGGTAATAATATTCAAAAAGATACCCGTAATACGACAAAAGACGTTCGCCTGAATCGAGATTGAGTGCGGAGGTCAGCGCATTTGGATCCATCTCGCCCAATGCAGCATAAATAGCCATCTTGTAGGTGCCCTGCGGGTCCATTGCCATCCAATACTGATTAAGCAAATCATAAAGATATGCGACCTTGTTATTATTCTTTGCATAATCCAAATAGAACAAATCGAGATCATTTACTTCCATCATCTTTGCGTCATCGGTACCAAAACGCAATGCGTGTAATCCCGCCCACCGATGCCTGCTCAACCCATGAACTTCAGGCACAAAATGTTGAATATACACAAACACCAGCAATGATGCCATGAAATTTGCATCCGCATGCTTCTTTTCCCAAAGAGCCCGAGTCAAATGAATCTCATAATTCTTGTCACTTCCTGTTTCGGTTTCTTTGATAAAGAACATCGCTCCTATATCCCGCTTGCTTGCATCAGGAACATAGAGCTCTTGGCCGTTAAGATCATCGGTTACCAGTGTCAAACGTTTACTGTTGATCAATTTCAACAACGGCTCGTAAATACTGCCGATCCGATTCTGCACGATCATTTTCACAACATCCCCGGAAATACCCTGCGGCGTTCCCTTGGAATATTTATCTAATGCATCTATCTCCATAGGATCGAATTCAGGAGTACCTGAGGCCTTCTTTATGAATCGCGCGCCCAGAAGTTTATCCAAACTGGGCAATGGCTTACGCGCAACCGCAGGAATAACCCCATTTTTGTTCAACAAATTCCATAATACGGTATAGAAACTGCCCAGGGTCGGATCCCGGTCAATGCTATACTGCCTAAGCAAATTATTGATATAATCCATGTCGTTGGATTTAACAGCATTCTGGAGAATATAGAAGTCCAGATCGCTGATACCGCGAGTTTGGGCATCCGGGCTCAGATAATACATCTCTTGCAGCACGCCGAATTGATGAGAGCTTATGCCCCGGGGCGACCCCATTATATATTCGCTGGTTTCGTGCATTATCAATTGCGCAAGCGCATGAATATTGCGATCTTTCTCCCACATCTCTTTCCACATATCCTTGCTGATATGAATGAAACCCACGCCTTTTTTATCCGTTACATTTTCCTTTACTTCCAGGAAACCAAGTATACCCAATCCTTCATTTAACCGCGGGTAGAACGCAGTGATTTTCATATTACTGGAATCTAGACTAGCATCATATTTGTTGAAACGACGCGCTATGTCGGCAATCAAAACCTTATCGTCAAGGTAGTCGACCTTGAATTTAATTTTGTCTGTGCTTAAAAAATAGCTTACACGCTCACGAAATGTAGCAGGCTCGTGTTCTTTATCCTGCATGGCTTTAAGAACTTCTTTGCTGACTCCCAATTCTTTAAGCAAATACTCTTTCACCGGCTCAGGGATGAGGGTAACATAAAAAGCATCTTTTGCCTGAGTCTCAGTCATGCCATACCAACCAACTAAATGATCGATTACAGCCTGCTCCACATCAGGATCAGACATATCTTCAGACAATCTCAAATGGAACTGATTCTCAATATTAGTCACCGCATCAGTTCCCGGAGCTTTCTTGGTGATCACGCCGCCGTCTTTCTGGTCAGACAAATTATTTTCAAGATCTTCCAGACGGTTGCTTTGTCTTAACGCTTGAGGGCGCAAAAAATCATTCAAAGCATAGCTGGGCACAACCGTGCCTAAAGCAAAAACTATCGATAATGCGAAAGCTACAAACTTTTTCACCCACTGTTGTCTTATAAAAAGCGCGCCCATGCCATCTCCTTTTTTGCATGCTTCTTAAAAAAGCGTGTCAAGCCCAAGAAATTTTTCCCTCTAAAAAACATACAGACAATTTGAAACCTTATTATCTTTTGGGATCTAAAAATATTTAAGTGGAGGGTTTGTAAATACTGAGTAAAAAGGAAGGAACCTTGAGTTGGTAAAAAGTGAGATAGCTTCTGAAAAGTGTTCGTCATAGGGAAAATAAAAAAACCACGCTTACTGACCCGCCATTAGGCAGACAGTACCGTGGCAAATTATTCTATATAAAGAATAACCCAATTATTAATCAAAGTCAAGATAAATTTAATCTTTTATAATACATTAGCAATCTATTAACGAATATAAGTATCAGAAATCATTATAGAAACGATGCTACAGAAACTGCAGATCCCAGTCTCAGAACATCAAGATTTATTCCAGCCAATAAAGACACCAAAAGACTTCCTGTATTCCGATCAAATTGTTCCTGCGGCCTCTCGAACCTTTTCAGTCGCACATAAGAACCTGACGATACCTTGCCAAAACGACGCATCTCTTGCCCCAAACACGGCGCGTATTCCATAGCACCATCAGCCATAGCATCGGAGTTTCCGCCATCCAAACGGTTCTGGCGCCTGACCATAACGCTCGCGTTCCTCGACGGATTAAAAATAAAGTACTTATCCGTTTTCCCGCCGCCTGTCAGATCAAGTTCCGCTGATCTAAAAATATCACTATCCAGCGCGCACTTAGCTTCATGGGTAATATACACACCTGCTCCGGCACAGCCCCCCTGGCTGCGCACCAACACCCTCTCTCTGTTCAAAAGAGCTCTTTTACGCAAAAAATAATACAACCTGCTCCGCTTCGACATATGCTGTTCATATAAGCATTGCTCGCGCCTCGGAGATATTTCAGGGTAGCCCTTACAATAGCTTGTACACCGATCATACATTACGCACCGGGTAGTAAGCGTAAACCTTTGTCCCTTATGGTCTAACAATATATTCAATGCTGCGCAGGGCCAGCGAATAAGAAAATCGTCGATATTCTTCTGAGTCGCGCGTAACGCCAATTCAGGGTAAAACCCAAGAGCGATATCCGGCTGCACCGCGAATATACCTGTTTCATGATGGTTTCCGACTTCTTCGCGTATCTCCGGAAACCCCCGGGTCAACCGTGTAAAACAACATGCGCCGTCGACGCACTGGATCCTGCCTGTTGCCTGCGCCTGGAAATCTAAAGGAATAGTCCTATACCCGCCGTCTTTATTTTCTTCCTTCTCCAAATCTGCCGATACGATTCGCCCTTGGGCTCTCCGGCTTCTTTCAACGGTATAGTGACGTGCCGCTAATACTACAAATGCCGTTCCCAGAATACCTGACAAAACAGCAGCCAGCGGAATATTTACAACAATCAATCCTATGCCCTCCAGGCCGGTAACAAAAAGATATGCCAATATCCCGACCGTGATCAGCTTGCTTATCCATCGCGCGCAGTTTTCATGCCATATGCCGCTCTTACTGTCGGCCGGGACCCACTTCTTCGCCGTTAATATGTCAAGTACTGCGATCATGATCGCCAAATTCGCGATAAATGCGGCAATGGTTACGCCAATACCATACTGGCCCAATAATACCGGGGTAATTCCCAAGAGTCCTGGCCCTGCAAAAAGCGGGAACGATACGGGAACGATCCCGAACCATTTATAGGGCACTGCCTCGAAATATTTGTTGATATTTATTTGCGGCACGAGAAAACTGATGCAAAAAATACCCAATATAACTACGCACAATATCGACATCAAACCCAATTGAAATGGAGTCAAAGAAAGCCCAAGAACAATAAATCCAAAATGCATCAAAATTGATGCAGGCAGAGCTATAAATAATACGTGGCGTATCTGTTTTTGATCCAGCTTGAGATAGGCAGTAGTGGACACAAAAACAATGACTGTCCCGATAACATTAATGGCCAGTGCTACGGCCGCCGCAGCAGCTAATAAGGCAAAGGCCGCCAGGAATATACCGCCGTCACGATTATTATTCCTGATAAACTCAAGATACTGCGGGACAGCCTCAACCACATCGCTGTCCCCTTTTACCAATATTGCGTACATGCCAAGCTTATGAGCCGGATCGATATCCGTTTCAAGATTGTCTCCGATCATAATCACTTTCGAACTGTCGATTTTAAAATAATCTACCGCGATCTGAAACGCTGCGGGATGCGGTTTTTCGACATCCGGGGCGAAATTTTCCTGAGCTATAACGAGGGAAAAGTAATTTCTGATCTTGAGATACTCGAGTATCTTTATCGCAAGCGCCTCACAGTTATTTGTCAAAAGAACCAAGGGATAATCCCGGGCGAGCCGCCGCAAAACATTCTGAAGCTCGGGATTGGGCTTAAGATAACAGGCAAGATCAACGCTATCGGTCAAATATGCGTGATACTCCGCTCTATCGAAACCGAACAAGCCCGCAACTGCCAAATGGCTTTTCTCTTCTCCGATACGTTCTTTTATTTGCTTTTTGGATAGACGCGGGTTCTTAAGATGAATGAATTCTACGAGGACTTCCTCATATCTTCGCATCAGGCTGTCGGAATCGTAAAGAGTATTATCCAGGTCGAACATAACTACAGCCACTTTGCCTGATATCCGCTGTTGTACCTCAGGAAGGAATATCGAGAAAAAATAATATATAAGGCCCGACATTCTCTTTGGCCCGGGATGCTGCTGTATGTAGTAGATCTTGCGAAGCCGCTCAAGATATTTCTTTTCTATCGGAATGGCAAGGCTATCGACTTTATTAAGAAATTCACCCAGTTCCAGCGGGTGTGCCCTGAAATATTCATAGCTTACCCCCCGGCCGCCGCGCTCCTTAAGGCCGGCCAGATGCGCCAGTTCATGGCGCAAAATATCCTCTTGAACGATCACGGGAAGGGTTAAGTAGTACGGATGGAAGCAAATGGTATTTGTATCTATGATGCTGTGCGCGACTTTAGACCAGCGCAGAGCTTCTGATGCGGATATGATGACGTTGAATTCCGGAGGGCCGCGGATTATGCCCCGAGCTGTATGAACAGAATTGATAAATTCCTGAAAGCTCCAGAAATAATCGTATACAATGGCCCCGGGGGCAACAGTATACTTTCCATCGGCCAAAATAAAACTCATTATTGTCGCCGGCCGGTTTAAATATTTCTCAGCGGCCAGCCTGCGCGCATTTTGAGGCACTACAAGAGGATAAAATAACCGCTGCCTGCCGCCGTCTTTGCTATTGGATATTGGGGAAGAGGCGGAATCTTCCGCCACGGTAGATTTATCCGCCTCTTTTCTCCCCAAAACGCGATACTTAATAATGGACGTTATCCGTAACGCCGCATAACGCATGGCATGGGCATACAACAACCAAACATTACCCGAATGGTTTTTATGATACAGATACGATATCAGCACGATCCACGGTATAGCCGCGCATTGCTCGATCATAAAAACATACGACGGAAAGAATAAAAAAGCAAAAGATATTACAGGCAGCCAATATGGAAGGCTTGTCAAAAAGAGCAGTTTGGGATATTTAAGATACCTGGCAGCTCCCGAGCGCTGGCTGTCGACGAATGTATCCCGCAGGCTCTGCAGGAACGGATGGTGTTCAACCCACCATCTGCCAAGGGCATAACTAACCGCCAAAACCGCGGTCGCGCCCAGCCCCTGGTCCAGAATAACTTTTGCCAAAGGCACAGGAATGCTCCAGGATTGAGCCAAAAAGGAAGCTGCGATCGGCAGGATTATCCCGAACCAGCAAATGCCGATCCATATCGCGCCCAAAGTCATGCCCAGAATAGCAGCCCGTATAATCCTGCCTTTATCGAAGAAACACAGCCGCGCATCGACCTCATCAAGAACCCCTGAGATTTTACGGCGAATTGCCTCCGGCAAACGGGTGAACACAGGCGTAAAGCGCCGCAATCCGTTATCGCGGATACTTGTCGGGTGCCGGTGTTCCTTGTCAATATAGATCTCGTAACACTGACAGAAATAATTACCGATAGCCGCGCTGGTGCCGCCTATCAACGCTGCCCGGAGATAATCCAAAAACACATATCCGCTCAAATATGACCCTAAAGACAGCCCGGCAGGTATTGCGATAACCGAATAGACTGCGGCTGAGAATGCCGTAAAAAGTATAGATACGATCACAACCATTTTTACATAGCGGCCGGTCGATCCTTGTGGCTGCCCTCCGTCATAACAGCCGCTTTTCTTACGTGCGGAGAGAAGGTCTTTTATAGTAGCCCCGTGTACCAGAAGCCTGCCGGATATATCGCGCCCCATACCGGGATCCCACTCAGGCCGGTGGAAATCGCTGCCCAAGGTTTCCAAAAAACCTAAATGCCTGGCCGCGGATTGATAATATTTCGTTTGAGAGATCGAATGTTTTGAAGTATAAACTTCCAGGGCCTGCATTCCAAGAGATGCAAGATATTTCAGCTCTTTCATTTCTATACCCTGTTCTCCCGGATGAGCCAGGCTTATTACGCCGTAATTGTCGTTCATAAATTCAATCGCTTCTGCAGGGGAGAAACGCCTGCCGAATCCCGAATACCAATCCGCAAAATCATTCAACGCATTATCTGCGAACCCGTATCCCAGCATATGTATCCTTTTATCGCCCATGCGGACATTGATCTCAATGCCATTGATAAAGCCAATTCCTACGGCCTTGGCGCATGCTTTGGCACGCGCAAGTCCCGCTGTGGTATTATGATCGGTCAGGCTCATTTCAAGGACACCGGCATTCTGCGCCGCCCGCACGACCTGTTCCGGGGACAAACTGCCGTCAGACATATTCGAATGGATATGAAAGTCACGCACCCCGCCGTCCTTGTTCTCTCGCTCGAACATACACCGCGCGACACCGAACCATTCCCGATCATAGGTCAACCCAGAGCGCTCGATGCCTTGAGCCAGCGCCATTGCTCTTTTCTGAGGGACTCCGAGCGAAACAAGTTCTTTCCATGCGCCTTCGCGGACTGCGGATATAAAAATATCCTGGCCGCCGAAATCAGCCGCGCCGACCCCTATATTCTCAAAAACGCCGGAACCCAATATATGATGTTGGTTAAAATCTTCTTCCAAGTAAACAAACATATACGCGGCTATCGCTGCCCCCGCTTCACGGCCTATCTTTCGTATCAATTTACGCGCGGACATGTTGCCATTCCTGGCTTCATGAGTAATTTCCTTAAGGCTGAAACCCTGGGCTCTTAACTTACGGTCCAGATTCGGCCCGGAGAACAAGTCTTCAAAGTCACCGCGCAGATCATCCCCTGCTTCATCTTTAGGATGATCTCCACGCGTCCTGAATCCTGTAAAAACAAACCTGCCTCGATACCCCGCAGGAACGTCATTGAACGGGACAGCGCTCCGTAAAACCAGATTATGCCCCAATTCTTTGATCTCGCCGTATTCGCCCTTATAAACTTTACCGTTACGTGCGGCGCCCGCGTTGCATCCTGTCCCGGCCAGCCATACCGTACCAAATCTCCATTTAGATAATGCGCCTTTGGGCGAAAGTTCGCCGTTAATGGCACAGTAACAATCGTTGCCGATGATAACGGGCAGTTTCCGGTTAAACGTTTTTTCTATTCGCTGCTCTAGCGCTTCTTTGAGCGGATAATGATCGAACGGCATATTCGGAGCGGCAAACGGCGTTCCCGCAATTCCCGTTGACGCATCTACAGGACCGGCAAACGCAACCCCGATCCCTGAGATCCCGTCAAGGCTGATATTGCCTGCGCGTATCACCGCCTCGATCCGGCTCACCATAACATCCGCGCATTCATCCGGGCTGGCTTTCATGAGGCCGTTCCGGAAGTAATCTTCCCACAATAACTCATCACCGCGCGCGACGACTTCATAATCGGCATTTATTACTCCGACACCGATCTTTGTTCCCCCCATGCTCACAGCTATCGCAACAGGCTTTGAAACATCGCCAGGGATCTCCTGAACTGCAAATTTTACCGGCTCCAGAGTGTCCGTATATTGGACGATCTCCCGCTCAAGCCCTTCCGGATTACTGATGCTGATATAAACATCGAACTGCCGCCCTTTAGTTACGCGCTCGAAGGCGCTGAAAACATGCTCGAGATAGTTACGGACTTTCCTTTTGGATATCGACCGCCCTGTTTCTTCCGCAAAGCCATCGATCATCTCTTCATCCATAAGCAGCCGGCGGAATCCGCGTATATCGAGCTTCGCCGTAAAACCCTCGCCGTTAGAGACTACGCGCGAAGATTGCGTATAAGACGGCTCCATGCGTCCGATAATACGTTTAACCGTCGCCGCTACGGCGTCGTCGTTTTCGGCAAAATAAACGATGTTCTTGACGCTCTCAAGCATACGGTCATCTTCGCGCGAAAACAACTTATCGCTCGCATGGGCGTCGATAATAAGGCTGAAAACAGAAATGTGCTTGTCAAAGCCCGCAATTTGCTCATAAAGATCCCTGAAATGCGAGTTAAATTTAAATTCGAGGATAGCGTTGCTGCTTGTCGCATCCACCTCTTTCGATCCCTTGGCAGAAATGAACACCCGGGCAAAATCCTCGATATCTGCCAGATTCGCCAGGAACGCTATGGTATCCTCGAATTCAAAACTGAACTTATGAATGCCGGAGGCCTCTCCCAACATGCCCTTTACCCTCGCATAACATGTATTGTTGTGTTTGCATCTAGATAAGCGCGGGCCGATACGGTTAAATTTTGACAATATCGAACGAACAATATTAATTAGAATGATCTTATGGCGGTTTCTGGTATACATTAGATTAAGGTTTCCTTCTTCCAGCAACTCGTCCAGCTTCGTTACAAAAACGCCCATATCGGCCTTTCGGACAAAACGGTTCCAGTAAGGGATTATCTCTACGCCGCGGAACAACTCCTGCAATTGGCAGGTGAATTGGGCGCCCGGAGCCTCTGCTTTATTAGCGTAAACAAGGCCCAGAAACAGCCCGGCGATCCTGCCCTCAGTGATCCGGATCTGATTATCGTCAAAGGTTGCATATATGGTTCTAAACACCCCGTCAAGCTCCTGAGAATTCGGGCAATATGCGCTTATATTGTCGTCATAGAGTAATCTGAATATTCGCGCGAGAGCATCGGTATTAGCTGTTTCCGT
>Ga0265297_10006440_pt1 | contig 17061 bp, 11 predicted proteins | sample Munlanlwell13791_FD_192502 | JGI IMG/M metagenome (GOLD analysis project Ga0265297, IMG submission 192502) | Leachate microbial communities from a municipal landfill in Southern Ontario, Canada - Leachate well 137-91 | ecosystem: Engineered > Solid waste > Landfill > Unclassified | place...
AGATATAAATGATAATTTAAAATTTCCATTAAATGTTAATTTAAAAAAATATAAATTGGATTGTGTATGTGTTGATAGAAGATTTCATATTGGTCAATTCAATCAACCAGAAAGATTTAAAATTGAAGAATTTTATGATCCAAAAAGTGATCCTGTTAAAAAAGTTATTGAAATAGCATTTAAAAATGAAGGAGACATATTATTGTTCAGTCCAGGAAAAAAAGAAATATCTGAATATGTTAATGAATTAAATAAAAAATTACCTTTGGACATGATTGCTGTTCCATTATATAAACAATTAGATTCTAGAAAGAGAATGTATATTGAACGAATAGATACTCTTATTAATGAAATTAAAATAGATAGACGTGATAATTTTGAAACTACAGAAATAAATAAAGGAGATAATCATTATAATCGTGCTGTTATTGTTGCAACGAATATAGCGGAAGCATCTATTACAATTAGTACATTAAAATGTGTTGTTGATACGGGAACGCAAAAAGTATCATTTTTTAATCCATTAAGAAATCAGGATAGTTTAGAAGTTAGAAGTATATCAGAAACGAGTAGAATACAAAGAAGAGGTAGAGTTGGAAGAGTAAGTGATGGAATTGTTTATTATCTTTATGAGAAGGATACAATGTTAAAAAATAAGATAAATTATTCTATTTCGACACAAGATTTAACAGATAGTTTATTAAGACTTATTGATGATGAAAAAATATTAACATTTGATTTTGATAATTTAGTTTTAAGTGAAATTGACAAATTACCTGATGGAATTGACAAAATAATTAAAAAACAATATTTCATCGAAAACGAATATTTTAATTATAAAGGAATATATGATGATTATGAATCTATAAAATATGGATTTGATTATAACACATTAAATGATGATGAAGGTAAATTTTATATTGTTCATCCGGAAGAAATATTTATCAACAGAAACATTTATGGAGAGATTATTAATATTGAGAAAAATAATTTAGGAGTTTCATTAATCAGTAAAGGTAAAATTAATTCTACAAAAATGAATTTCTTTTGGGCAAATTTAATAAATCATAATTTCATTAATGATAAATATATTAGAACACCTTTAGGAAATATGGTTGTTAAATTAATGGATGAATTTGGAGAATTATTTGATAATATTTATTTTGTTTTGGCTTTTTGTTATTCTATAAAATATAATTGTGTTAATGATTTTATTAAAATTAGTGCTATTTATAAATCAATTGGAGAAAATTTATCAAATATAGTAAAAACAAAAACAACTTTAGATAAAATTTTTTCTCGTTATGGATATAAATCAAAATCAGATTTAGAAGTATTATTAAATATGTTTAATGACTTTATAAGATTTGTAGAAAAAAATGGAATGACTTTAACATTAGAAAATGATAAAATTATATCTATAATAAAAGAACTAAAAAATTTAAAAGAAAATGTTTCCATTGACAAAATGAAAAAAAAGGGATTAATATCTTATAAGAAAGATGTTTCAACTCAAGATATAGTTAATTTATCAAGAAACAATGAATTAAATAAAATGATAATGAATTCATTAGATAAAAAACAAATAGTTAAAAAATGGGATTTTTCAAATGTGATTAGACAAAATATTATCGGAAATTTTGTTAAATTTTATATTGAATTTTCTGGTGATGTGTTAAGTTTAACTAATGTCTCTAAAAATATAGATTTTAATGAATTAACACATGAAATTAATGATTTTGAAGATAGTAAATTTAAAAATATTTATATGGCATTATTACATGGATTTTCACAAAATGTTGTTCGTTTTATTGATGGAACAGAAACATATTTATCATTGTATAATCCAATAAATGAAAACATTTATAAAATTGATACATTTTATAAAAAAAAGAAAAAATGTTTTATAGAACATGAATATCTTTATAGATATTTATTATTTATGACATTTGATAGTGAATATAATACAATGTCTATTTTAACTTATATTAATCCAAAAATGTTATCAGAATTAAAAGAATATAAATCAAAAGAATACAAAGAAAAAATAAAACAAATTGATAATGGGAAATTAAAAAATATTACTGAAAAAATTATTAATGAAATATAATTTTATTAAAAAAATTGAAAAAATGAAATGATTAGAAAGCCTTACAATAAATAATTATATGCTAATAAAATGGAATTAAATAACGTTGAATTCATTTTTGATAAATTTTTAAAAGATTGTGATGAAAGACATTTGCCGTTACCTACAAGATATTTAACATATGATGATCAATTGTGTAAGAAAAATCCAAAAAAATATTTATTTACGACATTATGTCTTCAAGGATATTATGAAACAGCAAAATTTATGTATGAAAAATATAAAGAATTATTTGAAGATAAATACATATTAGAATTTGGAAGATCCAAAAAATATAATAATATTATTTATTCATTCATAATTTGTTCTGAACATAATAATTTAGAAGCATGTCAATTTTTATTTCCATATTTGACACCTAAACAATTTAGACACGCATTATTTATATATATTAAACATAACTTTTTTAAGAGAAGTTTTGATAAAAATTTATTGATTGATTGGTTTCTTTCAAAAAAAGAATATATTGAATGTATTATTGATAAATTATTTGTAAAAGTATGTGAATATGATATAACTTTATTTATTGCTTTAAAAATTTATGATTTATATGAAATTTCAGACATTACTATTAAAAAGGCATTTGTTTCCGATTTAATGCGTTATTACAATAAAATAAAAATATTAGATTGGATGATTGAAACGCTTCATGTTTTTTTTATTATTAGAAGTCATAAAGATGATGAACAATTTAATTTGGCACAACATGAACGAAAGAGGATTTGTGAATACATTGTAGGAAAAATAACTAGAAAAAAACATAAAATGCTCCCATTAGGATTTTGTTTTGGAGGTATATATTCATTACTTTGTTTGAAACTTCCAATTTATTGTTTTAAGTTCATACAAGAAAGTTTGTTGTGATTTGAAAATATTAAATAATTTTATTTAATATTTTCAAAAAAATTGAAAAAAAATATATTTAATAATGTTATTTAATATATTTATTGATTAATGGAATATAATCCAGGAAATGAAAATTGTCAACAAAATATTATAGAAAAATGTAGAAGTTTTATCAAAGAATGTGAAAATAGAAAAATTCAGTGTATTTCAGACGAAAGTTTTTCTAAAGATATAATTTTATATAATATAAATTCTAATATAAATCCTATGGAATGTTTATTTATGGTTTTATCTCTTTATAAGTATTTTGAAGCAATGACTTTTTTAATTGAAAAATATCCAATTTTAATATATATAAATCCAAGAAAAAGACTTGATGATACATGTATTGGAAGAACAATTATGTATTGTTATGATTCAAAAGTATGGGAGTTTTTATGTAAATATGTATCATCTGGACAATTGATAAATTTAATTGGTTATCACATTGATTCCAAGAGAATAAGTAATGAATTAATTGAATGGTTATTTACAAAAAACATTACCAAAAAACAATATCAATTATTATTTTTAAAAGCATGTTCATTTGATTTCTTTTTTTCTATTGCCAAAAAAATTTATGATAAAATTAGTTATGTTGTTTCAGATATAACGATGAGAAAAGCATTGACAGTTGGAGTCAAAATAAAAAGAAAAGATAATATTTTAAATTGGTTAATTTATGACATAGGTGTATTTTCAATTATTAAAAAAAACATTGAAAATCCAGAATTTTTACTGTCTAAAAGAGAAAAAAAAGAATTAGCAGAATTTATTGTTGAAAAATTTCATTTGCCAAAATTTTTACTAATTTTTGGTTTTCTTTTTGGTGGTATTAATTCATTATTTGTTAATAGATTACCTATATATTGTTTTTTGGATACTATTGATTTTTTATAATGTCTAATAATTAAATCAAAAACATTAAGAAACGAAAGTAGATTAACATTCAGTTTAATAACGAATCTAAAAAAATTGAAAAAAAAAATGAATAGTTGTATAGTTTATATATACAGTTATTATTATGATTGCTATAAAACAAAAACAAGGAACTGTTAATATATTTAATATTAAAAATGGAAATTTTATTCAATCATTATTTAAGTATAGAGATATAAACCAAGATTATGGAGAATCACTTGCATTTAGTCAAAATGGAGATTTATTAGCTCATGGATTTTTTAATACAATTAACATATGGAAAATATTAGATGGAACACTTATTAGAACCATAACAGGAACTTTCAAATGTATAGACTTTTTAGCATTTAGTGCAAATGATGAATTTCTAACATCTGGATCAGAAAATAATACAATAAATATTTGGAGTGTACCAGATGGAACACTTGTAAGAACAACTACTAATTTATTTAATGGTTATGCGAATGATTTATATAATAATTATTCAAGTATAAGTTCAGATGGAAAGTTTATAGCATTAATAACAAATGATTATCAATACGTTGAAATATGGAATATATTGGAGTTATCACGTGTATATTCTTTTAGATTAGATTTAAATTTTTATTCACCATTAAGAAAAAGTCCAATTATATTTAGTGTTGATAATAAGTTATTAGCAATAAGATATAAAACAACAATAGAATTAAGAAAGTTGGATGGAACATTGGAAAGAACAATAAATGCACATTTGAATTTTATTGATAGTATTGTATTTAGTCCAAATAATGAGTTTTTAGCATCTTATGGTGATAAAATAATTAAAATATGGAAAACATCTGATGGAACACTAATACAAACTTTGAATGGATTTACCAATGAATATGATGAAATACAAATGTCTTTCATAAATAGTAAATATTTAGTATCAATAAGTTATTATAATAGATTTAAAATATGGAAAATATCTGATGGAACACTAATACATACTTTTTGTATTTCTTGTGTTGATAATATTTGCAATAGAACAACAAATTGTTGTATCATGAATCAAAGTTATTTACAAAATAAAATAAATGAATTACAAAATGAAATGATTACTTTACAAAATGAAATAGATGAAAAAAAGAAAATTTTAAATGATGAAAATTTTATTGATAACAAATAATTATTAGTTTTAATTATTTTATAATACTTTAGACAATTTTAATTTAATTGCATTAATTACATTATTATATTGTTCATCAGTATATTTTCCATTTAACCAATCATTAATATCTATGTTTCCTGTAGATAAAATAGCATCTCTAATCTCCAAAACATTTTTTGCATAATTTCTTATCAAATTTTTAAATGAAACATTTGTTCTCTTAATTTCTTTAATTAATTTTCTTACTAACTTATCTCTTCTAATATCCGGATATTGTAATCTCATATCTACATACCATATTGCCCATAAGGCACAAAATCCATTTGGATCTCCTATATATTTATTAACTAAATCATAAGCATCTAACATTTGAAAACTAATATTTGGTAAATATTTTATTGGTTCAATATATTTTTTAACACCTAATGTTAAAAATTTATTTTTAATTGTTATATCAAGTAATTTTGAATCATAATTAAAACCAATAGGTGTTCTATTTCCATGTGGTTCAAATCTTTCAAGTTCATCTAAATTTTTATCATAAATAAGATAATTAGCATGACTACCTTCTTTAAGTTCAATTCCTAGAGGGATAATAATAAATCTTTTTTGGCATTTTTTGAATTGAGAATTAAAATCGGATGAGACATATAATTTTTCGTGAGTCCAAACCATTTCAAAATTTAAAAAATCACAATTTGAATTTACAACGACACCAATTGTTTTGTAAAAAATACATAAATCATTATTTATCATAAAGTTTGATGTCATTGTTGAACATGCAGATTTTTTATGTTTTTCTAACAAATAAATTAATCCAATTAATATATCTAAACTTGTTCCAGTAAATGTACAGAATTGTAAATTTTTCTCCATATCAATTTTTAAACAAATATTATCCTTTCTCTTTGGAAATGATGAAAATTCATATTGATTTTTTGAATATGCTTCTTTTATTTTCTTTACTATAAATTCATGACATGCATCTGTATTATTATTTAATTTATCATCCACAATTTCATTAAGTTTTTTTGCACTTGTCGGTTTCTTACATACATTTTCCCATTCTTCCTTCCAAATTGCATTTTTATGTCGTAAAGTAAAAATATAACTGTCAGCAACCATATTTATAAATTCAGTTATTTCATTTTTATTTATAAAGTCAATTGGTCTTTTTTTTTCATCATTTTTAACAAAAACATCTAATCTTTTTGTTTTTAATATTTTATCAAATTTTTTCCATAAATCAAATTTACATAATAAATGCAAACATGTTGTTCCATTATCATCTTGAATATTTAGATTACTTTTAGTTATTATTGGATCAGATATAATTTCAAAAAATTTTTTTTCTAAAAGTAAATGTAAAGGTATTTTACTAGAAATATTCCACAAGTTATAGTTTATATCATTACAATTATCTATTAAAACTTTAATATTATTTTCATTTGATTGTAAAATAGCATAATGTAAAGAAGTATTTCCATAAATATCTTGGACATTAATTTTAGGTTTATATTTCAGAATTAAATTTGTTATTTCAGTATAATCTAAATTAACAGCATGATGTAAAACTGTAAAACCATGTTCATAATCTTGTATATCAACATTTGCCCCTTTTTCTAATAATAATTTACTAATTTCAAAATTTGATAATTTACATGCTAAATGTAATGGTGTATCTCCAGTTTTATTTTGTAAATTTATACTTGCACCAGTATCTAACAAAAAATTACATATTTCCTTATTTTTTGTAAATATTGCTAAATGCAATGAACTTAAACCATTTATATCTTGAATGTTAACATCTGAACCGAATTCTATTAATTTTTTTATAATTATCATATTTTTAAATTGAACAGCATAATGTAAAGGAATTTGTTCATTTTTATCTCTTACATTTAAAATTGAAACACCTATATTTAAATTATCATATTTCAATAATATATTAACCATATCTATATTATCAAATTTTATAGGGAAATAAATTATACTTTTATCATTTTCATCTAAAAATATATTTGTTCTTGCACCTTTTTTTATTATTTGTTCAACAATATTTACTTTGTTTGCCATAATTAAATATGTCAAAATATAATTATTATTGTCATCTCTAATATTAGGATCAAATTCTTTTTTATTTATTATTTTAGATATTTCATTCCATTTTTCTTTTTTTATTAAATCGAATAATATTTTATTATATTCCATATAATAAAATATCATATAAAATTTATTATTATTTTTGTTAAAAAAAATTGATTTATTTATTATATTAGACAATAAATGTAATATAATTATGTAAAACATGAATGTTGAAATGGATTCTTCATATATTAGAAATCTTCCATGTGAAAGTTCATCATCAAGTGGAAATCCTGTAGTTAATTCATCATCACATGTTATACAACCAGTTATTATCAATGTTGAACCTCGAATTTCAAACGATTGGAATAATATGGAAATAATATCAGTATCATATATTCCTAATTTATATCATAGCAAAATTTTTAAATGTTTGTTTATTTTCAACATGTTAACAATATTTGCATTTTCTTTTACTATGATAATTTACATTATGATTTATTTTGATATGGTTCAAAAGAATAGTTATTTTGTTAATGCGTTTAATGATCCACAACTTACTCATCCTGTATGTTATTTACGTATTGATAATGATGTTTCGAAATTTTATGATGGAATCTGTCCATTTTCACAAGAAACTAATGGAACAATAACATTATACATTCATGCATTAGATCCTGATAATGGTGGTGGATATAATATGTTATATGTTAATTCATCAACAGGTGTTAAAATAATTAATGTTAACGCATGTGAAAGAAGATGTTATCACACAAAATATATCAATATCAAAGATGGAGCTAAAAATGTTAAATTAGCAATACGTATTTTCGCAGAAACAACAAAAAATTATAAATTTTTGTTTAGTGATCGTCTCGTTGAAGTTATAATGTGGCAAAACGATCCTCATGCAACTAATTTTTATTTGTATTTAACATTCTTTATAGTTTCTTTAATTATATTTACAACTTGTTGTTTCATATCTATGAGGATTTGGGTTGAATTTTGTTATGGTGAAAATGAATCATCAGAGAATGAATTGAAGAATTTAATGTATACTTTGACATGTTTATCAATATTTACAGCTTTGATCTTTGGAGGATTTTTGTTGAGTTTTAATTGTCTTATTTAACTAAAAAAAATTGAAATAAAAATAGAAAAGATATATAGGTATCATAATAATTGATAAACTATGTCTTTGATTAAAGGTTCTGATCTTAAAGGAATTAAACTTTATAAATTTTTACATATTGATTTAATCCATAATGGTTTTACTTATAAAGAAGGAGAAAATGTTGATATATTACCATTTAATCCTAAAGGAACATATTCTGTAGGAGGATTATATTTTTTTGATGCAAATAAAATAGATAACAACGAATTTGTAGCTTTATATATAGGTATGTTTTATGTTGCAGATGTTTCTGTTGATGATGATGAACCAATTTGGAAAGAAGCTAATGGAAGATATAAAACACATAAATTTACATTAAAAAATATTAGAAACAAGATTGATTTTGAACTTAATCAGGAACAAATTAATATGATTATTTCAAAACATGAATGGAATTCAGATTTTAATGTAGTGTATCATTTACTTCATGGGAAAGAACATACAAAAGATTTAATTAGATCTGTAATGGATATAAAACATGTTGGATTTTATTTATTTATATATACAAAATTTATTGATGAAGATTTATTTTTTGAATTAGTAGATTTATATAGAGATATTAGTAAAATTAATGAATCAAATATATTTACACATTGGATTAATCATACATTTAAAAAATTAATAGAAGTATCTAAAAATCCAGAAAAGTTATTTGAAAAATATTACGATAAATATGGTTTTAAAGAGGATTATATTGATTTTCATTCAACTGATTTTTTCAATAAATATTGGACACATGATTTAATTTGCAAATGTCTTCAAAAAATACTGAAAAAAAGCAGTATAATATCTAAATCAGAAGCATTTATTTTATTGAATTATCAAAATGTAATTGATATGGAAAAATTTGTTATGACAAATCCAACTATTTATATATATGTTTTTAATAAGACAAAAGAAATGACTAAATATATACTTAGAAAAAAAATATTAGAAAACTACAAGGAGTTGTACAAATATATTCCTGCAGAACTAATGAAAAATTATGAGATTAAATTAGAACTATTAAAAAATGATTATCCGATTAAAGATATTATTGAATTTGGAAAAGAAGTTATTAAAAATGGTGATATTAAAGATGAAATAGTTTTTGATAAATTAATGAAAATTAAAGAAATTAAGCAAATATTAATCGATTCTCTTAATAAATAAAAATATTTAACAATAATTAAATTGTTCTAACAATTTAATTAAACAATATCATTTTTAATAAGTGTAAATTTAAGAAGTTTGTTTAAAATAAAATTATATATGTATGTAATAATCGAAAGTTTGTCTATAAAATTAGAATTTATGTTATCAAATACTTCATTAAAATTCATAAACTTAATATTAGCTATTTCTTTTTGTTGAAACAAATTTTCTTTATAAATAGTAGGATTAATATCAGTTGTTGTTGTTGCTAAAAAATATTTATAATAATATCTAACTCCATCTGTTCCCATAATTGATTCATTAAGAATAATATTTTTTTCTAAATTGATTAATGATGTATTAATATTAGTTTCTTCTTTAAATTCTCGAACAGCACAATCTTCATCAAGTTCAATTTCATTTTTTCCACCTTTAGGAAAACCCCATTCTGTAGATTTAACTTGTGAATCTGATATTTTAAAATTTGAAGGGTGTTCTTTAAATTTATTAAAAGCATTTTTTCCACGTTGATATGATTTATAATTTAAAGATGATTCTAAAGGTAATTCTTCTTTCCAAAAATTTTTCCATAAAGTATCAAAATCATTTGTTAAAATTCCTTTAATTTCATTTGGGGTCATTTGTTTAAAAATAAAATTTAAATATGTAATATTATCTGTTTTGTATTTTCCCATAATGAATATTCCATATTCATATGTATGACTTCGTTGAACCATTAAAAATTTAATATCATTTGAAAAAATATTAAATTTTTCAATGGAATCTTTATCACTTAATTCAATTTTTGGAATATTGTTTTTGTCAAATTTAAAATCATTAAAATCTATCTTGAATGGTATCTTGACTAGTATAATTCCACAACTTATATTTTTTTTATACATTATGTCTCTTTATTATTATATGTTTCGTTCTTTTATATAAAATTTTTACTCAGTTTTGAATTGTGGATCATATTCATAATTGTAAAATAAACCAATTTCATCTATATTTGCTACATCAATAATATTTCCTATAGTTGTTATTTTAATATCATTATCATTAAATGTTTTTGCTGTTATTAAAATTTTTAAATACGAACCTGTATCAATTCTAATTTTTTCATCATCTTTTTTATAAAAAATTTCATTCATTTGTGTTATAGTAAATTTTGTTTTATCTAATTTAGAAACATTATTAATAACATCAATTGATCCACATTCTGATTTAATCAATGAATTGTTTAATCTTACTATTTTTGTAATAATTTGTTTTTCAACAACAGGATTACAAATTCTACATGCAAAATCAACTAAATAAGTTACTGATCCGGTTGGATTCTCTGGAATTAGATATCCAACACTTCTTTTTGTTATGTCATAAATCTTATGTATAAATCCATAATCTTCATAACATTTTCCTTCATACTTTTTAATTAAATTTTCTTTTAGATGCAAATCTATATTATTGTCTAATTGATTAGGATAAAGAGAAACATTTGTTTGTAAAACACAAGACATATAAGGATTTTCCATTTCTATTATATTATAATTCAAAGAGTATTTTTTATTTAATTTTTCAATTTTTTATAAAAAATTGAAAAATAAATTATTTGTTAAATCCAATAATAAGCTAAATTTTGATACTATGAGTTGTGCTTTTGGAACATTCAAAGTTTTGTGTGCATTTGATGAACATTCAAATACTGTTAATTCATTACATGAAAGTTGTATTAGTTCTTTGGATATAAAAGAGGTAGAAACAAAAACAATGATATCAGAAGTTAATGTATCAGCAGATGAACATCAAAATATTGTCAATACATTGCATAAAAGTAATGATATTGATTATTCTGATATAAAAAAAATAGAATTAAAAATAATAGAACCAGATGTTTTTTTGTCATTTCTTGCAGTTATTAAATTACCAGAAAAATTAAGAATGTATGAAATAAACAATGGAAAAATGGAAGTTCATTTTATTACAAAAAGAAAAGGGTGGTTTGATGAAGAATCAAATTTAGATACACTACAACTAAGTTTGACAAATAATATTTTAAAAATTCAAAGTTCTTGTCTAAAAATCCCATTTCTTGATATTTTTTATTTCACAACATGTCCAAATAGATTTTCAAATTTAATAAATTTTCGTTTTTTGATATCATTAATAAATAAAGAAACTTCAGAAATTTTCAGAATCGAAATGCAAATTAGAACTCAAATTACTTTTATGAGCAATTTTAATTTTTGTTATGTTGAATATTTTGTAATTTCTGAAATATTTTTTGGATCAATTACAGATGAACCATTTATTGAAACAAATTACAGAAATCAAAGACAATCAATATTACAAAGAAATTTATATTTTCCAATTAGTAATTATTCCATATCCAAAAGAAAACATGACAATAATTTCTTTAGTTCAATTTCAACAATGAAAATTATGTTTGATTATCCACATTTAACTATTTTAGATCGTGTTAAAAATCCAAAACCGATTTATACAATGATGAGAATTATTTCTCAAAAAAGATGTTTGAAATATATTTTTAATTCATCTGATATTTTGACATTAGGATTTTTGTTTGGTGGTATTAAAAGTTTATTGCAAAAATCACACCAAGGATTTTGGTTACTTCCTGCAGTTATTGATTTGATAAGATAAAAAAATTTTTATCTTATCAAAATTTTCTCATTCGATATCAAAAATATATGAATCATTTTCTAATTTTCCATGTAATTTTTCAATTTCATTTGTATATTTATCCATTTCTTTAGTTTTTTTAATTATTAATTTGTATGATGGATTTTTCCCTTTTGAAGTAATAAGTTTAAAATTATCATAATTTTTAATTAATGATTTAATTTTATTTTTAATAAATTCAATTCGATCTTCTAAATTATAAGGAAACGGATATAATGGATGATTTGCTGGAACAATTACATAAGTTAATTTAGAAGAACCAGTTGAATATTTTTCAAGATATAACATTTTTTGTTTAATTTTCTCACAAACAGATATTTTAGAATCTTTTATTATATCAATTCCAAAACTTTTTGCAAGTTTAAAAAGATATTTTTTATCTTTCGCTATATTGCAAACTGCTCCTTTTACAGATTGAATTCCAACTCCTCTTTTCTTTTCTGATTCTTTTCGTTTTTCTCTTATCTTAAAAACATCTTTAATTTCACTTATTGTTTTATGTTGTTTCCTTCCAACATCACAATCAATAATTCCTACAAATGTAAATTCTTCTCTATCATTATAATAATCCATAACACTGTCAAAATCATAATAACAAACATCCTTCAACTTAATTTCATTCTTTTTAAGAGTCTTAATCTTCTTATATTCTATTTTATTTTTCAAATAATTATATAAACTAAAAGTCTGTTGAAATTGTTTATTATATTGTGTTCTGTAAAACATAGTAACATTTTGATTTTGACTAAATGGTTGAAAAATATAATATTTATTAACATAAATCAAATATCCTGGTTCATTATATTTATCTGTTATTGTATCCTTAAAATTATTAAAATCATTCTCATTAATTGGTAATAATTCATCTAATGCTTTATATACGAAAAAATCATCAAATAATTCTTTTTTCGTTTCATCATAACTATTTTTAACATAATTTAATATTTCTTCAAGACGATACACATATTTAAATAAAAACATTTCTTTTATTTTTTCTTTAGCAAAATTTATTTCAATTAGGGCAAATTTAGGAGTTTGTAAAAATGTGTTATAATCTAATTTATCTCTTGGAATTTTTCTATATATTTTTCTAGTTGGATCATAATATTCTGCATTTAATTTAACATCATTACATTTATAATTACAATCAGTAAAATCACAAATCATAGGACAATTTCCTTTTTCAGTGCAATTTTCGAATTTTTCGATTTCTTCTTTAAAAATGTTAGCATTCATATTTAATGGACAATCGATAGCCACTTCCTTCATTGCTCTTTCTATTTTTTTGATTAATAAATATTTTAATTCAGCTTTTTTATAAAGATTAATTTCGGTTGATATTTCATTTTCAGTTACAATTGCATATTTAAAAACGTTCACTTTAGGATATTTATTTTTTTCATTCATTACTGAGTAATGAGAACACCATCGAATAGCACGTGCAACAACTTGATCAACACGACCAAAATTAAAAGATACATCCAAAATATGAACTTCTCCAATATTAGAAAAACTTATTCCTTCATTTATAACTTTCGAACCTAATATTAATTTTATGAATTTCCCATTTTTATTTTCAATGTTATTAAAATATTTATCAATAATAAGTTGCTTCTCTTCTGGAACATAATTAACCATTTCTTCAGATTTTCCCGTAACAACAACAAATGTAGCCGGTCTAAAAACATGTGTTTGTGTATGTTTTTCATAGGATGAACCACATAAATAACATTTAGTATTTGAGTTTAATTTATAATTTGATGATTCATTAAATTCAAGATAACCATTTTGTAATAAAATTTCTTGGAAAATGTTAATTCCAACTCTTACAAGATTTGAATAAACAAAAACAGTTTTTGCACCTTTTTTACCTTCAACTAACTTATCAAGTTTAATTAATGCTCTATGAAACTTAGTAGAAAAAATTTTAAGATATTCTTTTTTCATAATATTTCCAGAAATATTTTTTCCATCTGATGATAAATAAATCATATTTGTGTTAAACTTTATTTTTAACATTTCGCAAATCTTTTTATTGATTAAATTAGAATTATTTCTTAATTGTTCTTTAACAATTCCTAAACCTTCTCTTCCATAATATCCTATTAAATTTGTTTTATTCGGATCTAATCCAGGAAATATAAAATTTGCAACAGACTCAGATTTCCTATCTAATGAATCTTCAGTTTCTTTTATGGTTTTTACATAAGAATCATATACTTCTTGTTGAAACAGAGACATTTTACATGGAATAATTTTTGTAATTTTTAATTCTTTTGGTATTATTCCTTTATCTATTCGTTTTGCATAAATCAATGGATCACCACCACGAATATGAGAAACATATCCAGTAGCCATGTTTTTAAAATATTCCAAACCATCTTCTTTTAATTTCATTTCATAATTTTGATTATCATCAAATATTTTACTTCTTTCCATTTGTGAATCAGCTGGTCTTATATAATTAATTAAATCGACGATATCATCAGCTAAATTTTTCATAGGTGTTCCAGATAACAATAAAACTCTAAGATTGACAGAACTTTTAATAATATATTTTAATGCTTCACCATATTGATTTCCAGTCATTCCATGAGCTTCATCAACGATAAGTAATGAATTATTTAAGTTATAAATTTTATCGATTGAAATATCACGTTCAAATTCTCCTTCCTCAGTTTTTCTATAAATAACTTTGGATGAATGTTCAGTTTTAACTCTTTTATCTTGAATTTTTTCTCCAAGAACTCTTTTATAAAAGCTTTTGAAACTCATAAATTTATAATATTGCAAAACATCAATTAATGCTTGTTTTTCCATTAGTTCTTTTTCTTCATTTGTTTTATAAATTGTTTTGTCAATATGTTTTAAATATGTTTCACCTGTACACATTAAAAGTTGTTTTTTCCAATTATTTTTTATAATTGGTCCTGGTACTAACACATAAATTTTAGTATTATATTTTTGAACTATTTGTTTAAAAGTTTCTGCTATTGAAATCGCTGCACATGTATTATGACATAATATTCCATTGGCAACATAATTATGATAAGTATCAATATCCAAATCATAAATATAATCATCATAACTGATTTTTTTAATTTTCTTAATTCTTGAATATTTTAATATATTATCGATGAAAATACCTATTTTATCTTTTGTATTAAAAATATTTGTCCAATTTTTATATTTAACTAAAAGTTGATGTATTTCTGTAATATTGATTGATAATCCATTTTTTAGAGTTATATTTTTCAATGTTCCTTTAAATTTTTCTCTATAAAGATAATTAATTTTTTGTCTAACAATTGTTTGTGTCATTTCACATAGTGAATAAATATATAATGGAACATTAGGAACTGACCATTCACCATTTTCATTATCAATTACAATGTTAGTATGATATTTATTCCATAGATCTTCTTGAGACATTTTTTCATTGTTAATAATAATATTAGTTAATTTACTTGTACATTTACCTGTTCCCATTCCATGAAATAATAATAATCCCTTGTATGGAGTATTAGGATTCATAAAATTACTTAACATTACTTGATGCTCTGTAAGTGCAAAATCATCTCTTCCACAAATTTCATCTCTATATTCTTTTACATCATTATAATCTTTCATATCTGGTTTTTCTTGAATTTTATTAATATAAAATTCTCTTTTTTTGTAAATTTTATATTGTAATTCTGGATCAGATGGATCTGGATAATCAAATTCAGTTTTCATTAATTCTTTAATTTTGTCTTCCATATTTATGCTTTCAGATGGTTCTATAATTTCTGTATCTGTTGCACTACTTAAATCACTTAAAGTTTCTATTGTTGAAATATTATCTTCATTTTTTTTAGTTTCTTCATTTATAGGATTTTCGATTAAATGATTATCATTTGATAAATTATTTTCCATAATTTCTAATATAATAAATCATAATAAAAAAGTATTTTTTCTTTGTTTTAATTTTTATATGAACATTACGCGATACCACAACCAACTCCATAATACAATAACAAATTTTTATATGGTGTATATTTTTATTAAATTTTTATTTTATTAGATTGGTTTCATAAATTTTTTATTATAATAATGTTAAAATATATTTAAGTTCTATGTTTATTTTTGATTAATAAAATGTATGTATAATACTAATGGAATATTCATATGAAATGAAACAACAGTTGGCGAACGAAATAGAAAAAATAAGAAAAAAAAAATATTTAATAAATATTTTAAAAATAATTAAGATGAAAAATCCTGATATTGAAATAACCGAAAATAAAAATGGAATATTTATATTTTTCAATGATTTAACAAACGAAACTTATAATGATTTAAAAACATATATAATACAACTCAAAGAAAAAAAGGAAAAAACATTAGATTCTGTTGATTCAAATATTTTTTTAACTGTATCAGAAACAGAAACAAATACAAAATTAAAATATAGCAATCGCGAAAAATCATTGATAAAAAAGAAATTATACGATAATGTTGTTTCCTCTCAAAATGAAGATGCAAAAAAATATAAAAAAAAATTGATATAAAAATAATAAATAGACTATTTATTAATAATTGATAAATGTCAATTGGATTATCAGTAGATAAAATTATAGAATATATAAATAATAATTTTGTAAATAAAAAAATAGAAAATCCATATTTTTTAACACAACCTGAACCATTTCAATCTGAATATGATGATGATTTTATTATTGAACAAAAAGAAATAGATAAAGATTTTTTAATTGAAACAAAAAAAAAAGATGATGACAAAACAAAAAATATAGAATTAAAATATTCAATGAAAATTGATGAGTTACGGAAAATTGCAGAAGAAATTAAAATAGATACAACATTTGAAGAAAATGGGAAAAAAAA
>Ga0265297_10006441_pt1 | contig 17059 bp, 13 predicted proteins | sample Munlanlwell13791_FD_192502 | JGI IMG/M metagenome (GOLD analysis project Ga0265297, IMG submission 192502) | Leachate microbial communities from a municipal landfill in Southern Ontario, Canada - Leachate well 137-91 | ecosystem: Engineered > Solid waste > Landfill > Unclassified | place...
CCGGCTCAAAGCCCTCTTTGCCGATTATTACGGTGAGAACGAAAAGCTCGATGTCTACGGGAGCGTCACCTTTGAGGTTAAAGATAAAGGGAACAAAGCGACCACGATCCGCTGTAACCGGGCGATCTTGTATAACGACCCTAATCTGGACGTCGAACTCTTTGGCGGCGTGGAGGCGGTCCAAGGGAAAAAAGTCTCGCTGGCCAAGAACGGGATCTACTCCCGGAAAGGCAAAAAGCTCTTCCTCTTCGGTGAGACCAAAACGATCATTGAAAAAGCCCAGGCGCTGGTCCGGCAAGAGACCGCCCGGAAGATCCACGACGCCGAATTCCTCCGGGCCAAGACCTATATCACCTCAGACAGCATTGAGTTCTCGACCCGGAGCGGCAACGCCCGGGCGGCCGGGAACGTCGTCGTCACCCAAAAAGGGAAAGAAGCCAAAGCGGAATCGGCCTATTATGATGACAGGCGCGAGATCCTGACGATGAAGGGCTCGGTCCAGATGAAAAAGGGAACGGACTGGCTAAGTTGCAAGAAAATAACCGTTTTTGTCAGCCGGGAAGTTTTTGAAGCCGAAGGAATGGTCGAAGCGAAGTTCAACCTTTAAAAGATCAGCTTTTGCCGCCGCATCGCGATGCTTTGCAGGATCCCCACGCAGGCCAGGTTGACCATTAAGGAAGAACCGCCAAAACTGACGAACGGCAGCGGGATCCCCACTACCGGTAAGATCCCAATTACCATCCCGACATTAGCGAAAAAATGAAAAGCGAACATGATCGCGATCCCCATCGCCAGCATCCGGCCAAAAAGATCGCGCGCCTGCAGGGCGATCGAAACCGCCCGCCAGACCAATAAGGCGTAAGCGGCTAAAACAAACACGGACCCGACAAAACCGAACTCCTCGCCGATCGCCGAAAAAATAAAATCGGAAAACTGTTCCGGGATAAACTGGAGCTGGGTCTGAGTCCCGTGCAAAAACCCCTTCCCCAACAAGGCGCCGCCGCCGACGGCGATACAGCTCTGCAAGGTATGATAGCCAGCCCCCAATGGATCGGCCGCCGGGTTGAGGAAAGAAACGATCCGCATCTGTTGGTAAGGCTTGAGCACCCCCCACATGACCGGCAAAGCTAAGCCGACCATCAGGTTTGAGCCGAAGATCACCAGCCATTGCCAAAAGGAAGCCCGGGCCAGAAAAAGCCCCAGGGAAATTATCAATAGAAAGAAGATCCAAAGAGGAAGCAGCGGCCGGCAGATCAGGGAAATGAGCGGGGTCAGGAGAAAAGAGATCGTCCAGAGGGAGACCTCCCCTTCAACCAGCATCCCGAGCAAAATGGCAAAAAAAACGATCGCCGTTCCGAGGTCCGGTTGCTTGAAGATCAGCAGGATCGGGACCATGACCAACAAACCGACCGAGGTCAGCCCCTGCCAGGTATTGAGATCGCGATTAGCCGAAAGGTAATAGGCCAGGATCATGATGATCGCCAGCTTGGAAAACTCGGACGGTTGAAAAGTAAAAAAACCGATCTGCAGCCAGCGTTGGGCGCCCATGGTAGTCGAACCGGTAAAGAGGATCAAAAAAAGCAGCATAATGGCCACGACATAGAACCAGGGGGCGGCCGTTTTAAGATGTTCATAATCAAGGTAAGCAAAAAACCACATAAAAACAAAGCCGATCAGGAACGAAAAAAACTGCCGTTTAACGAAAATGTAAGGATCGCCGTCGAGCCTGATCTGCAGATGATAGGTCGCGCTGAAGATCGCTAAAAGGCCGATCACGATAAGAAAAGCGACCGCTCCCCAGATCAGGAGATCGGAGAGTTTGAGCATCCGGAAATTTATCATGCGAAATAGCCGACCGCCGCTAGCAGCGCTTTGGCTTTATTGATCGTTTCCTGATATTCCCGGGCCGGGTCTGAATCGGCGACGATACCCGCCCCGGCCTGCAGATAAGCCCGGCCATTTTTAACCAGGATCGTCCGAATGGTAATCGCGGTATCAAGGTCGCCGGAAAAGCTCAGATAACCAACGCAGCCGGCGTATAACCCGCGGCGGAGGTTTTCCAGCTCGTCGATGATCTCCATCGCCCGGACTTTCGGCGCGCCGGAAACCGTCCCGGCCGGAAAACAGGCCTTGAGAAGATCGATCGCGTTATTTTTCGCCTGAAGCTTACCCGAAACATTGCTGACAATGTGCATGACGTGAGAATAGCGTTCGACCGCCAACCGTTCGGTCACTTTAACGCTGCCAAAATCGCAGACCCGCCCCAGGTCGTTCCGGCCGAGGTCGACCAGCATGACATGCTCCGCCACTTCTTTTTTGGAAGCGAGCAAACTCTCTTCCAGCTTTTTATCCTCCGCTTCATCTTTCCCCCTGGGCATTGTCCCGGCGATCGGCCGAACCGTTGCCGTTCGTCCGGTCAGGCGGACCATCACCTCCGGCGAAGAGCCGATGATCTTAAGCTCTCCCAGTTTAAAGAAGTACATATATGGCGAAGGATTGATCATCCGCAAAACCCGGTAGACGTCAAAGGGATCGGCCTGGCAGTCGGCTTCCAGCCGCTGGGACAAGACGACTTGAATGATATCGCCGCTCCGGATATATTCCTTCGCTTTTTTAACCATCGCCTCGTATTCCGGTTTTTTCAGGTTGGATATTACTTTTTGGTCGGGGAGTTTGATCGGCAGCGTGATCTCCCTGATCTGGTCGGTCAATGGGGCCCGGAGCTTTTTCTCCAGCGCTTCGATCTTGGCGCAGGCAAACCGATAAGCCTGGCGAGGGTCCTTCCCCTTTTCAAGATGAGCGTTAGCAATGATCAAGATCTTATGCTTAACATGATCGAAAGCCAAAAGGGTGTCAGCCAGCAAGAAAGAGATCTTCGGTAATTTTAACGGGTCGTCGTTCCGATCGGGGATCTTTTCGATCTCCCGGACCGCGTCGTAGCTGACGTAACCAACCAGTCCGCCGGAAAACGGCGGCAGGTCCGGCAGTTTGACCGGCCGGTATTTTTTCAGCAAAACGTTAAGTTCTTCGAGCGTTTGCGGCTGAATGACGTTCGCCCGGGGGACCGCTCCCAAGAACGAATAACGGGCGATCTTCTCTCCCCCTTCGACCGACTCGAGCAGAAAAGAATAGTCGCTTTCGATCTTTTTGTAAGCCGAGACCGGGGTCTCCAGATCGGCCACGATCTCTTTATAGACCGGGACCAGGTTCCCCTTCTTGGCCAGTTTGAGAAATTCTTTTTCGCTCGGATAATACATTAGAACGTCCTCTCCACTACATAACCCGCCAGGTCAACTAATTTTTTAACTTTTGGCCCAAAACCGTCCAACGCCTTGATGGCCAGTTGTTTTTCTCTTGCCGCCAGTTCTTTAGAGCGATCAAGCCCGAAAAGATAAGGGTAGCCTTTTTTCACGTCGGCCTGGACCGGTTTACCCAATTGCTTTTGGGTCGCGGTCACGTCAAGGATATCATCGGCGATCTGAAAAGCCAATCCAAGATGTTCGGCGTATTTGGTCAAGGCTTTTATGGCCCCGGGCTCGGCCTCGCAAATCAACGCCGTTCCCCGGACGCAGGCGCGGAGCAGAGCCGCGGTCTTCCATTTATGGATCGAGCGGATTGCTTTAACGGTCAGCGGCTTGCTGGGCGCCTGAACATCGGCAACCTGGCCAGCTACTACTTCCAGCAAGGCACTGGAAAGCTCCAGCAAAGCGGCCGGCTGATCGGCGATCCCTTTAAAAGCCAGGGTACTCAAGGCATCCCCCGCCAGGATCGCCAACGCTTCGCCGTAAACCTTATGGTTCGACGGTTTCCCCCGCCGGAAGTCGGAATTATCCATCGCCGGCAGGTCATCATGGATCAAGGTAAAAGTGTGGATCATTTCGACCGCGCAGGCGTAGGGCAAAACCTTTTTCTCGTTGCCGCCTAAAGCGGCGGCGGCGGCAAGACAAAGGATCGGACGGAAGCGTTTGCCGCCAGCAAAGATCGAATAGCGCATCGCTTTGGCCAGGTCCCCTTTTTTCGGCAGGGTTCGATCGAGCGCCTGGTCAACCAACTTGCTTTTAGCGATCAAATATTCTTTCATCTGCGCACCGTGATCCCTTTGTCCCCGACGAAATCCTTGATCTCTTTGATAGTTAGTTCCCGGTAATGGAGTAGAGAAGCCAGTAGCGCCGCGTCGGCGTGAGCGTCGACGAAAGCTTCGTAAATATGGCCCAGCGTGCCGGCGCCGCCGGAAGCGATCACCGGGATCTTGACCGCGCCCTTGATCGCCCTGGTCAATTCGATATCGTAGCCGATCTTGGTCCCGTCCCGGTCCATGCTGGTCAGGAGAATCTCCCCCGCTCCCAGCTGTTCCGCTTTTTTTGCCCATTCGAGCGCGTCGAGCCCGGTCGGGGTTCGGCCGCCGTGAGTAAAGACCTCCCAATGGTCGCCTTTCTTTTTAGCGTCAATCGCCACGACAATGCATTGGCTGCCGAATTTATCGGCCCCTCTGGTAATCAAGGCCGGGTCACGGATCGCCGCGGTATTTATGGAAACCTTATCGGCCCCGCCGGCAATGATCTCGCGGATCGTTTCCAGATCGTTGATCCCGCCGCCGACCGTAAAAGGAATGTAGATCTTTTCGGCGACTTTTTTGACCACTTCCAGCATGATGTAGCGTTTATCGGACGAGGCGGTAATATCGAGAAAGACCAGTTCGTCGGCCCCTTCTTTATCATAAAAAGCGGCCAGCTCAACCGGATCGCCGGCGTCGCGCAGATCGACAAAATTGACCCCTTTGACGACCCGCCCTTCCTTGACGTCAAGGCAGGGAATTATTCTTTTGGCTAACATGGGTATCCCTCGCTTCTTAAAAGAGCGATCTTTTTCTTCAGTCCGCCGGCAAAGCCGCCGAGCCCGTTAGCGGCCACAACCCGGTGGCACGGAACGATCGGGGCAAATGGATTTTTATTGAGGGCATTGCCGACCGCCCGGGCCGCTTTCGGCCGGCCGATCCGGCGGGCGACCCAGCCGTAGCTCCTGACCTCCCCTTTAGGGATCAGCTTCACGGCGGCATAGACTTTTTTTTCGAATTCCGTTGGTTCGTTCATCGCTTTAACAAATACTTTTCGATCTTCTCAAATGAAGTATTGACCACGTGTTTGTCGGAAAGACCGGCCGCTTTGATCAGCTCTTCCGACTTTTTAAAATCGCCCAGCATCGTTGAAAAGTGCGAATCGGTCCCCAGGGCGACCAGCCAGTCAAGCCGCTTGATCTCTCGGGCCGCTTCCAGGCATTTTTCCCAGGAACCGGGCCGGCTAAAGACGGAACTGTTGTTCAGCTCGATCAGGACGCGATGCTCTTTGGCCGCGGCGCAGACCGCCGGAATGTTGACCGGAAACTTGGGATTGCCGATATGCCCGAGGATGTTGACCCGGGGATTTTTGGCCATTGTTTTGATCAGGACTTCAGTGTTTTTATCTTCCCCATGATTTTCGTAGCCGACCTTAGGATGCATGCTGGCGATAAGGATCTCCAGGCCGCTTTGTTCATACTCCGGCAGGTCGATCCCCCCGTCGGCGTTAATGACATTGGCTTCGCAGCCGCGGAAGATCCTGACCCCCTCGATCCGTTCGGGGACCATTTTCAGGTTGGCAAAATAATAGATATGCGGGCCGCCGGGCATCGCCGGACCGTGGTCGGTCAGAGCAAAAGACTTGAGCCCGATCTTTTTCGCCCTGGCGGCGTACTCTTCCAGGGTCGAATATGCGTGACCGGACGAAATGGTATGAAGATGGAGATCGGCAACGTACTTCATGGGGCTATTTTAACATGAAATTATTGGAAAGTATTCAGCCGATCACTCTTCGCCGAGCGCGTTATAAACGGCGTCAATGTATTTATTCCATTTTTCCGGCACGACCCTGACCCTAACTCCCGGGATCGAATTAATATCGGCGGTCGCGATCAATAAATGAAAATAGAACATCTCCGACAAAGAAAAAGGCCCCTTTAATTCGTTCCCGACGTGGGCGATCGCCGTTGGAATATCCACGTTGTACTTATTAAAATCGCCGAATAAATGATGGGTCCTGATCAGGGTCAGAACAAAATCCCTTTCTTCATTGGTCAACTTGCCGACACCAGAAACTTCCGGATTTTTCAAGATCTCTTCCGCCATTTTACCGGATTCTTCGGCATGCTTTGGATCGTAGGGATAACGGACTTTGCCGATATCGTGATAAAGCATGGCGATCCGGAGCAATTCCCTCACCGGGCGATCAAACCCCTCTCGAATCCCGATCCCCTGATTGGCTAATCCATCGGTATCCAATAAATGAAGCGCGTTAAAAGTATGCTGCAGCGGATCGTAGCCGCCATGCGACGGATTTTGCGCTAAACCAACCAGTTGGCGCAGCGGGTTATACTTAGGGATCGCGGCGCTAAACTCGTCAAACTGCAATTCGGCCCGAAAATCAGCGTCCTTATCAAAGGCGATAAAATTAGCCAGAGTCGAGTTGGAGGTCAAACTGGTCGTTCTGGTCGTTTCGGTTAGATGATAAGCCGCCGCCATGGTCCTAAAATAAGCTTGTTCAAATAAAAAGAAAGCCGCATCTCCAAAGACCGGTTCAAAGCTGCCGCCAAACGAGCTCGACCGCCGGGCCAACCTTTCCCGTCCATCGGTGAACAGCGCTCTGGTCTGGCCACTTCCTTTGACCTGGCGAAACAAATCAAGCATCTTTGGGTTATGCTCTTTGGCCAATTCGGTAACTTGCGCCCACAGATGCTCCGGCACCAGGATCGCTTCAACCTGATCAAGCGGCACTTCGTGGTCCACTTCAAGCTGCGGGAAATAGCTCATTAACTTCTCAATATCCGACACTAAGACGGTCCGGCCGGCGCAATTATTCCGAGGCGCCATCTGGCCCAACAAGCGGTTATACTCGATCCCGGTCGCCAGATCGCGCAAAAGCTTGGGCAGATCAACTTTTTTATCAAGTCTCTTAAAGATTTCAATCGGCGATTCGTGAAGCAACTCTATTAGGGCGGCTTTTACAGCGCCGCCAATCGGTAATTCATTAAGCAGATCAAAAATATCCGGTTTAGGAGTGAGGAATTTTTCATTTGGATTGTTAAAGAGGGACTGCCAGCGCTGATCAGTTCCAAAAATTGCCAAAACCCTGGCTCGCTGCGGATAACGATGGAAAAGACATTGTTTCTTGACTAAAGGCTGACCTTTATATTCTTCCAAAAATAAATTGCCTAACCGGCTTCGCTCTTTTTCCGTTTCCCAAAAACCGGGCTTCATGACCATCACAATTTCCGCGTATTCATGCCCCAGGCCGTAGCGAAAATATTTTATATAGCCGCGCCGGCCATGAGGCCGCAAAGTGCCTTGCGTGATCGCGTCGGTCAGCTCATTAAGATCAATATTACGGGTAAAAAGAAGCTGTTGCCCCGAACCGCGAATATCATCCCGCAGTCTGATGACCGACGGGCTAAGCGATAATTCCCCCTGCATGTCGCGCGCTCCTCCGGAAACCACCGGACGAATAGTTGGCTCCGGCGGAAGCGGGATCCCCCGCATATCAAGGGGGGCCAGCTTTTCGAAAAAAACAAAACAATAAGAGCCCAGATAAACAAACTCCCCGATAGCGAGTTCGTTTACAATTTGCGGCTTCACTCTCTTTCCGCGAAGGTAAGTGCCGTTGGAACTGCCGAGATCTTTGAGCCAAAATGCCCGGCCGTCAAAGCCGATCTCGGCATGACGGGCGGAAACGTCGGGCTGCGCGAGCTTAATCTGTCCACTGCGGCCAATGGTCAAGGAACCGTTCGATTGACGCAAATAAGCGATGATCTCCGCGACCGTTTGAGCGTCATCCCCCACCAAGGTCCAGTGGCCGAGCGGGACCTCGCTGGCCAGGATCGCCTGTCGGCGCGCCTCCCCTCTGGCCTGGATCGCTTCCCGTTCCGATAATTCAGCCAAGCGGTCGCCGATCTCCAGCGCGATAGACCCGGCCATTCGCTCTAGGCCCCGATGGCTGGAAATAACTTTAACAATCTGCTCCAGCTGATCGTTCATGGCTAGAAGTTCGGTCTCGCCAAGTTTTTTTTGGGGTTGGAAAAGCTCGCTCTCAATCCGCTGCAATGAAGCGATGTTTGCCTGGATTTGATCCCATCTTTTTACCCGGGCCGGCGAGATCTCCGGCAACAGCGCTTTTTTTTCTTCCATTTCAATATAAAGCTCGCGCGCCGCTTTTCGCGCGCCTTCAGGGATTCGTCCCGCTGAAACCATGTTCCGTTGGGTAATAATTTTGTACAAGACCCTTTCCTGAACGTTGGTCAAGGTCTGTTTACAAGTCGCGTGGTCCAGAACTTTACGGAAAGTCCGAACGTTTAAGCCGTTTAAATTTATTATTGCCATAGCTGGATATATATCGTCAATTTAGGGGAGAAATTTCAGGCGAGGCGCCGGCCAACCTCAAGCGCCAAAACGCCAACCAGCCTTTCAACTTCTGGCTGGCAAGGATTGCTCTCGATGATTTTTTCCAGTTGGTCGTTTATGGTCAGGAGTTCCGTTTCCGTCATGGGTCGAGCAAGAGCGTTTTGAATTGAACGCAACTGGTCAAGCCAATTTCGCACTTTTTCTCTTCGTTTTTCCCGTTCCGGAGAAGTTTCCGGCAAGGTTAATTTTTTACCTTCCATTTCACAATATAACCTGACCACGGCCCCTTTCACCTCGGCGGAAATCGCTATTTTATTGGGATCAAACAACTCTTTAGCTGGAGCGATCTGTCCCGTGATCGGCACTTGTTTATTACCAAAAACAGGGTTGAAAAGGACCCTCTGCTGAAAGTTAGTCAGAGTTTGTTTGCAGGTTGCTCGCTCCAAGACCCGGTGAAAAGAGCGCACATTCATAATAGTTGGATAAACGATTGCCATAGCTGGATATATATCGGTAATTTAGGGGAGAAATTTCAGGTAGGAATTAAGCTTTTTCGAGTTCTTCTTCGTCAATATCGAAATTGGTAAAAACTTCCTGGACGTCATCATGGTCTTCCAGCAAACCGACCAGTTTAAGCGCCTTTTGAGCAGCCTCTCCGGTCAATTTCACCGTGGTCGTCGGGATCATGGCTATTTCGGCCTGGACCGGCTTAAAACCACCAGCCTGGAGGGCATTTTTAACCTTTTCGAAACTATCCGGCGTAGTCAAGACCTCCACCGTTTTATCTTCAGATAAGATGTCTTCCGCTCCGGCATCGATAGCGGTCATGGTCAAAGTGTCTTCATCAAGCCCAGCTTTTTCGAAAACAATGCTGCCCCGGCGGTTGAACTGGTAAGAAACGCTCCCGGATGAGCCGAGATTGCCGCCGTGTTTATCAAAAGTGTTCCTGATCTCACCGGCCGCCCGGTTCCGGTTATCGGTCATGACATTAACAATAATCGCGAACCCGCCCGGGCCAAACCCTTCGTAGGTCAGCTCTTCCATGGCGGCCCCGCCCCCGCCGACCCCTTTTTCGATCGCCCTTTCAATATTATCCTTGGGCATATTGGCCGCTTTAGCCTTATCGATCGACAAACGGAGCCGGGGATTGGCGCCTGGGTCACCTCCGCCGGTCTTAGCGGCGGTCGTTATTTCCCTAATGATCTTGGTAAAGACCTTCCCCCTGGCGGAATCGGTCTTAGCTTTTGACCTTTTGATCGTGGCCCATTTAGAATGTCCTGACATAACTCGTTTATTTTACCATATTATGGCTTAAAGTTAAAATAACCCTGAAATTTCTCCTCTTTTTTGCCGATAATATAAAGGAATGAGTATTACATTAAATAGAATAATTCCCCGACTCCCTTCCTGGACAAAACCGGCCGGTCGGTTGGCTTCCAGGCTGGCGGTCGCTTCGCTGCCGCTCCTTGGCCCGATCGCCGGGGGATCAACTTTTGCCCTCTCGGCCTGTCAGCAGAAAGAAGAAAAATGCCTGGCCGCTCAGGACCTTGCCGCGCGTAACTGCGAACTGAAAATGCCGGCGATCAACTACAGCTACATCTTCACTCCCGAAGAAACCGCCAAAATTTCCGGGAAGATCGGCGAGATCCTCACCAGTCTCAACCCCTGCTTTGTCTCCGAGATCGGGGGGATCGGCGTGGCCCAGCTGGCTAACGAGAACATCGGCGCCGATTACGGCAAAGAATCAAAGACTATCACCATTAACGCCACCTGGATCAAAAAAGACCTGGCCAAACTGGATGACCCGTTCACCGCTCTTTCCTGGGGCTATTTCCTGACCCACGAGATCGGCCATCATACCCGGGAACGGCTTTGCGACGACGGCGGTTATTCCGGCATCAGCTGGAACGGCAACAGCCGGACCTCGGATAACGAGCAGGATTTCGCCTGGAGTACGGTCAATTTTAATTTTAATATGAAACGAAGCGCCATGTCGGCGGCGGAAGAGGATTTCGCCAACGGCTTTGCCTTCTTTTCTTATCTGCCGGGGGAATTCCGCTGGCAGGTCGCGCAACAGAAAGACGATTCCCCATTAGCCAGAAAATACGCCGCGCTTAAGGCTAACGTCTTCGCCGGAAATGACCAAAAACAGCTTTGGGACGAACTTAACGCGGCGGAAAACTACTTCCAGGCCAATCAGCTTCTGCCGGCGGTCGAAACGTACGTCGCCTTTATCCGCAACAATGAACTGAACGCGCAAGCCCAGCCCAAGATCGCCGAAGTGCACGAAAAGATCATCGCCTATTTGCGGAATTACGCGATCGACCAAGCGATCCCTTATGAAGAGCGGATCAACAGCTTGAGCGCCTTGGCCGACAAGTACCAGATCGACGGGACCTTCAATCCCTTTCTGCCTTTCGTTTATTACGATCTTGGCCTGGTGTACGAAAGCTACGGGCAACCGGGAAAACAGATCGCGGTTTTAAAGAAAATGATCGAACTGGCTGTCCCCTATTACGGTTTGCCGGAACAGCAGGAGGTCATTGCCGGCGCCATGCTTAAAGTGGCCGAATACGATCTCAACAATAAAAATTACCCTTCGGCGATCAATTACGGCCGCTTATACGTCCAGAACTATCCCGGTCTTGACCAGGCGGCGATCGCCCAGCTCCGGATCGGCGAAGCCTTCCAATTTCAGGCGATAACCAACAACTATGAGCCTAACGGTTTGCAGCAATCGCTCCAGGAGTTTACGCAGGTCTTCGGCTTTACCGCGCCGCAAAGCGGCTACTTCGCTTATTCCTGGGCTTATTACCGGACCGGTTTTAGCTACGAAAAGCTCGGCAGCGTCCCGTCCGCGATCGAGAACTACACGCTGACGGTCAATCATTACCAGGGAAGCGACGCGGCGGCGGAAGCGGCAAAACGCTTACAGTGTTTGCAGCAGGGAAATTGCGGTTAAAGCGCGGCGATCCCGACCTTCTTCAACGCTTTCATATATAATGAAACATATTTCTTGGCCGAAGCATCCCACGAATAATCAAGCTTCATGACCCGTTTTTGCAAGGTCTCCCACAATGCCTTTTTTTGATAAGCATCAAGCGCCCTTTTAACCGCGTCGGTCAAAGCGGCGGAGCTGTATTGTTCAAAAACAAACCCTTCTCCCTTACCGATGACCGGGTCAAAATTACTGACCGTATCAGCCAGTCCGCCGGTCCGCCGGACGATCGGGATCGTCCCGTATTTGAAACTGATCAGCTGGCCCAGGCCGCACGGTTCATAAAGGCTGGGCATCAGGAACATGTCGGCCCCGGCATAGATCAGCTCGGCCAGCATGGCGTCAAAGGTCAGGTTGACGGCGATCTTCTCCGGAAAACGAGCTTGTTCCCGTAAAAGGAGTTCGTGATATTTCTGGTCGCCGGTCCCCAGGATCACCACCTGGCAACCAAGCGTCATGATCTCATCGAGGGCGGCGGAAAAGATATCAAACCCTTTCTGATCCGCCAGCCTGGTCACCATCCCGATGATCGGGACCTCTTTGTTCTCGGGGAGTTTGTTCTGGCGCTGTAACTCCAATTTATTCTCGGCCTTCAGGAAGATCGTCGCCGGGCTGTATCGTTTAACGATGTTCTTGTCGGTCGCCGGGTTCCAAAGCTCGTAGTCGATCCCGTTAATGATGCCGAAAACATCCTGGGCCCTAGCCCGCAGCAGCCCGTCCAACCCGGCGCCATATTCGGGCGTTTGGATCTCTTTGGCGTAGGTTTCGGAAACGGTATTGATAACGTCGGCGTAAACGAAACCGGCCTTGGTCAGGGCGATCTGCCCCCAAAATTCAAGGCCATCCTGTTTGAACACCTCTTCGCCCAGGCCGGTCACCGCCAGCTTTTCTTTCGGAAAAAGCCCCAGATAGGCCATATTGTGGACCGAATAAACGGTCGCGGTCCGGGCAAAGAACGGGTCGTCGCGGTAGAGAACTTTAAGCTTGGCGATCACCAGCGCGGATTGCCAATCGTTGCCATGGATAAGATCGGGACGCCAGTTGAGCGTTTTAAGGAACGGGAGCGCAGCGGCGCAGAAAGCTGAGAACCGCTCCAGGTTGTCTTCATAATCGACCCCTTTGAGCTGATAAAGTCCGTCGCGTTGACCAAAGAACGGCGGATCGGCGTAAAAATAAACGATCACTTCCGTGCCGGGAAGCCGGCCTTCGTAAATTTGCGGGGCGATCTTTTTCAATTCGTAGCGCTCAAGATCGATCGATTTATAAAGCGGCATAAAGACCCGGACATCGTGGCCGATATTTTTGAGCGCTTTCGGCAGGGCGCCGGCGACATCGGCCAAGCCGCCGGTTTTAGCGAACGGGACGACCTCCGAAGAGATATATAAGATCTTCATAAGACGGCATCGATCCTTTCAATGTACCGTTCGGCCAATTTTTGCGCCTGATCGTCCCGGTCGGCTTCAGCGTAAATGTTGATCACCGGCCGGACCGGGTCCGGCAGGATCAGGACCCAATCCTGTCCATGAAAGACTTTGACCCCGTCGGTCAAGTCGACTTCCGCTTCGCCGATCCCGTCGACGATCGAACGGAGGACCTTCCCTTTGTTCTCGGCGGCGCAGGAGATCTCCTTGGAATACATCCTGATCTTGGGCACCTCATCGGCCACGGCCGAAAGTTTGACCCGTTGTTTGGCCAGGATCTCGATCAACTTTACCGAGGTGAACATCGCGTCAAAACAGCACTGGAACTCGGGAAAAATAAAACCGCCGAGCGTTTCGCCGAAGAAATAGGTGTTTCCCTTCTGGCACTTCTCCATCATCGCCCGAACGCTGGTCCGGGTCCTGACCACCTGGACGCCGTATTTAGCCGCCAGTTCATTGATCACCCGGCTGGCTTTGACCGGGACCGCGATCTGGCCGCCGGGGCGACCCCGGCACATCAGGATCGTCATCACCGCCAGCTCCAGGTCGCCGTCTAAGATCCGCCCCTTTTCGTCGCAAAGAAAGACCTTTTCCGCCCCGGTATCGAGCATGATCCCAAGGTCGGCATTCAAAGATTTCACGATCTGCGACAGCTGCGACAATTCCTTGTCGAACATCGCCTTGTTTTTGGTGATCTTGGTCTCGTCAATGTGGGCGTTAAGGGCAATGACATCGATCCCCAATTCGCCCAGGATCGAAGGAAAGATCTGCGACGCCGAACTATAAGCGTAATCGACCACGACCCGCAGGTTGGCGTTGCGGATCAGGTCTCTGTCCAGGGTGCTGAGCATGCCGTCCTTATAATATTCGGTCACCCGGTGGAACGGAAAAGAAAGTTCCCCGACTTCGCCGATGTCGGCACGGGTAAATTCTTCGCTAAAGAAAAGCCGTTCAATTTTCTTTTCCCTGGTCGAGGCCAGGTCCATCCCGTTCTCGTCGAAGAATTTTATATCGATGACATTATTATCGTAAGGCGATTTACGGACGTGAAAGCCACCCCGGTTCTTCAGCGCTTTTAGTTCATAGCGGTTGACCGGGATCGGGATCATTTCCAGGTCGGAGACGTCAACCCCGGCCGAAAGAACGCCGGAGAGCAGCGCCCGGTAGATCATCCGGGAGGCGGGATGGGAATCGCGGGAGGTGCTGATCTGTGAACCTTTCCCTAAAGTCGAGCCGTAAGCGGCCCCCAGGGTCGCGGCAAATTCCGGAGTGATCTCGACGTTGCAAAGCCCGTTGACGCCAAAGGGGCCGAAGATCCCCTTCTTCCAGCGTTCGCGCCAGACCATCGACCGCGAAACGGTCGCCCCTTCTTCGATCACCTTTTTCGGCCAGATCTTCACGTACGGTTTAATATTGACGTCCCGGCCGATCGTGCATTCGTCTCCGATGACGACCCCTTCTTCGATCAAACTCCCTTCGCCGACCACGCAGCCCCGGCCGATGATCGTCTGATCGCAGTGGACTTCATTGCCAAGGATCACGTCGTCCCACAAAACCACGTGACGCAAGACCGCGTTATGGCCGATCTGGCAGTTGCGGCCGATGCAGACGTTTTCCAGCACGGCGCCGTCAGCGACAAAAGAACCGGCCCCCACAACCACGATCTTATTCTTTTTCACCGAAGCGGCAACCCGGGCGCTCTTGTCGATTGACTGCTCGTCTTCTTTTAAGAGATCGGCGGTCGCCATCCCGTATTCATAAAGACTGCCGATATCCTTCCAGCGACCCTCCGCGACGTAACCGAAAAGCGGGATCTCCTTGGAGAGCAGCAGGGGAAAAAGATCGAGACTGAAATCGAACGGCCGCCCGGGCGGGATCAGGGCCAGAACCTCCGGCTCCAAAATGTAGATCCCGCAGTTGACCGTGTCGGAAAAAACTTCGCTCTGGGATGGTTTTTCCAGGAAATGCTTAACGCTGCCGTCTTTGTTGAGGATAACGATCCCGTATTGGACCGGGTTTTTCACCCGGGTCAGGACCAGGGTCGCTTTCGACTTTTTCGCCCGGTGGAACTCGACCGCCGCCTTAAGGTCGAAATCGGTCAGAACGTCGGCACTGCTGACCAGGAAAGTGTCGTCGAAATTAGCCGCCGCTAAACGGACCGCGCCGGCGGTGCCGAGATCTTCCTTGGCTTCCAGGTAGTTGAGCTTAACGCCAAACTCTTCTCCGGCGCCAAAATAACGCTTAATTATTTCCGGCTGATGGTACAGCAAGGCGGTGATCTCGCCAAAACCTTGATCTTTCAAATGCCGCAGCGCGTATTGCATCAAGGGCTGGTTTACGACCGGGACCATCGGTTTCGGCAGGTTGACCGTCAGCGGATGAAGCCTGGTCCCTAAACCGCCGGCCAGGACGACTGCCCTCATAAGTACACCCGGTAATCGATATTCTGGAAGATATTATCCTTTGACTCGATATCCCCCAGCCAGTTTTCATCAAGGACCTGGTTATTGATCTGGTCATAGAGGATGGTAAAGCGTTCGATATGGTCCTGGGTCCGTTTGACGGCGTAAGAAACGCAGGTCCCAGTCTTCATGATGAAGGCCCAGTCGGACGACTGCGCCAGCAAAACTTCGCGGGCCGCCTGGTTTAGGGCTCGGCGCAACACCCCGTCGGCGTTGGGATGGCGCTTGGCCAGTTCAACCATCCGGTCAGCCGCTTTATGGAGATGGCGGTAGATCCAGTCGTTCGAACCTTCAAGCCAATATTCGTTGTACCCTTTCCACCCCCAGGAAGAAAAGGACGGGGTCACGACCTGGTTTTTAGGATTGTTTTCCAAGTATTCGGCCAGAGTGACCGGCTTAATTACATCCTGATCATGATACATTTTCCGGAAAAGGAAATTAAGCCAATCGGGGCCTTCGTACCACCAGTGGCCGTACAACTCGGCGTCATACGGCGAGACCACGATCGGCTTCCGGCCAAGATAATCGTAAAGATGTTCAACCTGCTTGGCCCGGTTGAAAAGGAAATTACCGGCGTGGTCGGCCGCCCGGTCGAGCGCCCATTGCCGGACATAGGGATGTTTCTGGGCCAGGTCCATCCGGCCGGAGATCCGGTAATACTTGATCCCGGTATTGATCCTGGTCCCGTCGCTGTGAATATAAGGCCGGATGTAATCGTAATCAAGGTCGAAACCGATGTCGCGATAAAATTCCCGGTAGTTATAATCGCCGGGATAACCTTCATTAGCGCTCCAAACCGCTTTGGACGATTCCATGTCCCGGCCGAAAGCGGCAACGCCGGAACGGCAATAGACGGGGGCGAAAACACCGTACTTCGGCCGCGGGGTCCCGTGCAAAATCCCGTGCGTGTCGACCAGGAAGAACCCGATCCCTTCTTCTTTCAGGAATTCATCGTGACCCGGCTGGTAACCGCATTCCGGGAGCCAGATACCGCGCGGGCGGCGGCCGAACATCGTCTCGTAATGGGCGGCGGCCACTTTAATCTGCGCCCGGACCGCGTTCGGGTTGTTCTCCATTAACGGCAAAAAGCCGTGGGTCGCGCCGCAGGTCATGATCTCCAGTTTGCCGAGGTCCTGGAACCGCTTGAAGGCGTAGACCAGGTTGCGGTGATATTTATTAACAAAGCGGTCGCGGCAATCGAGGAACAAATGATGGTACATCTCCGCCTGGGAAAAAAATTCCGGCTGCCAGCGGGTCCGCTCCATTTCTTTGGCGCTCAGCTCGATCAGGCTCTCGATATGTTTCAGGTAGCGTTCCTGGAGGAGCGGGTCCATCAGCATTGAGCCGAGGGTCGGCGTGATCGACATGGTCAAACGGAAATCAACCCCGTCGTTGACCAGTCCTTCAAAGACTTTAAGCAGCGGAATATAGGTTTCGGTGATCGCCTCGAAAAGCCAATCTTCTTCGAGAAACTCTTCGTGTTCAGGGTGGCGGACGAACGGCAAATGAGCGTGGAGAACTAACGCTAAATAACCCTTTTCCATTTATTCGGTTCTTCTCTCGACTTTGGAGGTGATCTGCCGGCGCTCGGCACCGTCATCGCGGACCGCTTCGATCGGGATCACCTGGTTGCCATCGGGCAGAGAGAACCGGAGGCTGAAGGTCCCATCATCGCGCAGATCGATCTTTCGTCCCTGGATCGTCACGGTCGCGCTCGGTTCAGTCGCCCCCTAAACGATCAGTTCGCAATTGG
>Ga0265297_10006442_pt1 | contig 17056 bp, 11 predicted proteins | sample Munlanlwell13791_FD_192502 | JGI IMG/M metagenome (GOLD analysis project Ga0265297, IMG submission 192502) | Leachate microbial communities from a municipal landfill in Southern Ontario, Canada - Leachate well 137-91 | ecosystem: Engineered > Solid waste > Landfill > Unclassified | place...
CATGCACTGGGCACACCACGAAATGTGAGTAAAAACAAAACCATCCTCATAAATTCAGACATTATTCACGAAATTAACAGTGTCTTTGAATTTGTTGACCCTGCCTTTGAGTTATGGTTCAAAAAACAGTATTTTAATCAAAATTATACTGTCTTATAATGAGCAACATAACCGTTCTGACTGGGTTTGAAAGTGAAAAAATGAATTTCTGTTTTTCCGTTTTACTTGTTCACCGAATTAATCACCCGATACCCAATCAACCTGTCATACCTGGATGAAAATCCGCGGTAGTAAACAAACATATGGTAGTCGTTTTCGGTCTCCAAATGACTCCCTTCCAGAAAAGTAGGATCAATGCTTTTCTTTTCGGTATTGACAAGGGCATACTGGTAATCATAAAATCCCTGTTTCAGCAAGAGTGTGGCTTCATACAATTTGGTGTCGGGTCGGTAGATCATCTGATTGGCAGGCAGGCATTTCCAATCGGTAAGCGCTCCGAAAATATAAATCAGATAATTAGTCACCAAATCAGGAGGTTGCAGCGTGAAGTGAACATAGACGTAATCTGATTCGAGGTCGCTGTCACTTGCACGATCATTTTTTACCAGGTAGTTTCCATTCAGATCACCCCGGAATGAATAGTTTTCGGTGCGGGTTGAGAGATCTTTCTCCAGAAACAGGTGAAAATAGGGATCTTGGTACTCAATAGCACGAACGCCCATCCCATTGGTCTGCAGATTCTTGGCATTGAAGTTCCTGAATTCGTTTCCTCCTTTGAAAAGATTGCTTTTTTCTTCGTACAGCAACTGGTTTTGCCTGATAAATGTTGGTTTGGTCAGGTACAGTATATTGTCCGTTCTTCCGTTTTGCATCACCACGGTTTTGATCTCATTCAAAGGATCTGTAACATTCAATTTTTGGTAGTTCACAGCAAAAGCGATCTGCTGGCTGGGTCCGTTGTATCCTTCGAAAGATGCTTTCTGCACTTCACCCGATAGCTCTGCCATCGCTTCGGTTACATAAAATGGTCGGATCATAACTGGCTTCTCCTTGTTCCCGGCTTCCCATACTTTTAGTAGATAATTACCTGACAGTAATATTTTTACCTGGTCGTTGGGTAGAATAATCCTGTAGTTGATAAACGGTATGGTCGTATTGATGGAAAATGCATAATCATCGACAGGATTCTCCTGAAATCCCTCCATGTATTCTGATGTAACCAGCCGGGAAGGATTCCACTCCGCATCGCATTGCCTAATGGTGTAGTGGTAACTTAACGCCTCTCCTGATAAATGATCGAATTTGCAAACCAGGTGCTGGTCGCTGCCCAATTGAAGTACTGGAAGTGAAAACTCCCATCCCTCCGTGTAGAAAAGGGCAGTGTGAATTCCGGGGTCAGTAAGGGAAATAGTTTCTCCGGTATGCCGAAGGTGTTCCTGGGCAGTCAGGTTTACTACTATCCCCGAGAGCATGAAAAACATGAGAGCTCTTACAATTTTATATCCAGGCATGGACGACAGTTTTGCTTGAGAATGATCCTGATAAAATTAATCTAATTTCTTTTGTTTGCTCCTCTGTATCTCTCTTTGTGTGCTTCGTTCGAAATAAAGAACCTAGGTAAAAGAAGAAATCAATACCTTTGAGGAAAGTATCTTTCTATGAAACGACCAGGAGAAAATCTTTCACATACAAGCGAATGATTATAGGGAGTTCCATCTGGCCATTGAAAAACATAATTGTAAACAGATGAAAAGTTTATTACTACTACTTGCTTTTTGCTCACTCTCCTTTTTATCAAGATCCCAGGAAGCTGTCAACAAAACCGATCCCAAAGGTTTGAAGCAGGGCAAATGGGTGAGCAAATATCCGGGTGGAAGCCTGAAGTATGAAGGTTATTTCAACCATAACAAGCCGACCGGAGAGTGGAAAAGATACCATGAAAACGGGAAAATCAAAGCATTGATGACTTACCGCCCCAATTCTGAACGGGTCTTTGCCTCCCTTTTCGATGAAGAGGGAAAACTCTACGCAAAGGGGGTTTTTGAGGGCACGCTGCGCGACAGTACCTGGAATTTCTATAGTGGTGAAATGCTTGTTTCTATTGAAAACTACCATCTTGGGAAAAAGGAAGGGAGCGCCATTGGCTTCGACCAAAATGGAAAGAAGATTTGGGAAAGGGAGCTGAAGAACGACCTGCTTGATGGAAATGAGGTGCAATTCGACCCATCAGGTATCAAAAGAAAAGAAATCTATTACAAAGAAGGGAAAAGGAGTGGACCTGCATTGTTTTACGATGAGAATGGGATTAAATCCATGGAGGGCAGCTATCTGGATGATTTGTCTGAGGGAGCCTGGAAGATCTTCGATAAAGATGGAAAATTAAAATACCAAATTTTGTACAAAAACGGGGAGATCGTAAACCAAGGTGCCATAGATGCCTTGGAAATCAGCACTTTCAAACAGTACGACAAAATAAAAGGGAAAATTTCGGAACCGAAGTTAAAGGAATCAGGGATGCCATGAAGAAGTGACTAGAGTGATTAAAGTGAGCTAAAGTGACTAAAGTTGCTAGCAAACAATGAGTTAAAGTCTTTTATTTTTTGCCCGGAGGGCATTAAGCTTCATTGAAACAATGATCGCTGGATGCAGATTTCCTGGTAGGGAATAAAGATTCTTTATCCGTTGCGGTTGATCCCCTGACGGGGAATTTGTGATTCTGGTTAAGCATTTTCTATGAAGCTTAATGCCCTCCGGGCAAAAAATCTCCTTTTAAGAAACTGTTTAAATTTTATTTTTAGGACTAATCCAGCAACGTTACCTAAATGAACTTTCTGGAAAATCTTCGGGTTCGAAAACCTTATCTTTTCGTTTCAACCTTAGTAGAAAAAATAGTTGATTGAACAATAACCTTATTACCTTATCCAAAGATGTCATTTAGAGATAATTATGACATAGTACCGCTGCTTACTTAAAGAATAAGGTAATGAGGTTAAAGGCTGGCGTAATAACATCTTCTACTAAGGTTGGCTGCTAGAAATAAGGTTTTACAAATCGTAATTAGCACAATGAACCAGTAGTTTCTATTTTACTCAATCCTGTTACCCTGATAAGACATAGAAATTAAATTTAAACAGTTTCTGAATATTGAATAAATCTTTCTTTTAAAGCTTAATTTCTATTTTTCTTGCCGGAATCAACCTTACCGGCCCCAATAATCCTGCGGCAGGCAGGGGAGAGAAGCCAAATTCACGAGGAACTTCGGTCGATATATCCTTGCTGCCATACCTGGAAACCAGATAATCAGGAACCGGTGTTGGCTCTTTCATTGCCGCGATACGGTTGATCAAGGTGTTGGTAACCTGAATCTCGAGATGATTTGTACCCGTTTTCAAAAACTGCATCACCTCGGACTGTTGCCCACGCATCCAGACGATGCCTGTTTCATGGCCATTGATCCTGATTTCGGCAATGTTACCCACTTTGCCTAAATCGAGATAAATCTTCTGATCCTTTGCCAGGTATTCTGCGGATAGCGTAAAATCTATGTTGTAACGACCTGTTCCACTGAAAGTTTTCGTCCTTTCATTTTCGCTCCAGGAGGTAAGGTGGTCGGTTGTTTTTCGGTAAAGCGGGAATTCATTCCCTTTCAGCTCCATTTGCCAGCTGCCTGAAACGACAAAAGGTGAAGGCAAACCAACTACTTCTGAAACATAACTCTTGCTTTGGCTGGATGAATGTACGGTGGTCACAAAGCGCCCGTTTGTGAAAGTTTCAGCTTCAACCGAACCCCCTTGGATTCCATTGATTTGCCTGAAATCGGTTTGTTCGACATACTTTTCAGGCTCACCTGGTGCGAATTCGAGGAAAAAGGATTCATAGGGAGCCATATTCAGCGGAAGACAAATTCCATCATTGTTGACACTGAAGCAGGTGACTTCTGAAATTTTTCCGGTAAAGGGATCCCACTTGCGGATAATTTTGTTTTTTACCCTGAAAGTTACCGGGATATTGCTGGTTTTATCCTGGATATTCGCCACAAAATAGAGCTCTTTATCACCTATCTTCCGGTGGATATAGGTCAGTCCTTCATTTTTTCGTATCCCTTCCTGTGCGAAATCGATGCCAAAATCCGGTGCTATCCGGCTACAAAGAATCTTGAGAAACGGATCGAGGTAGCTGCTCTGTTTGTTCCACCAGATCTGCCTGTCGATCACATTGTTTAGTCTGTAAACTCTTCCCTTGCCATAAGGGAATCCGACGGTCGGATCATTTTTTGCCTCCTTAATTCCATAGAGATTGGCGGAGGAAGCCGATTGGGCTTCCGGTTCGTTGAAAAGACGGTTGACAATCTCTTTTACTTTGATGTCCATCTCGGAAGCATTGGCCAACCCTGTCGATTTTTCAGGCAACCGTTCCAGAAAGAGCACCCTTCCTCCCAACTTTACGTACTTCTCAATAAATTCAAGCGTTTTGACCGGGATGGTCTCCACATTGGGAACGATCAGCAGTTTGTAAGCCATTTTTTGCACTTCGATATTTCCATTTGCAATGACCGCACGATTTTGCAGAACATCATCGTTGATCAGGTCGTAATCGTAGCCGTTCGAAACAATCAATCCGCCAAGTTCCCCCCAGTCAAATTCGCGTGTCCATTTTCGCGGATTGATTACATTAATTGCCCACTGATTGGCCAAAGGAGAATATAAGGCAATGTCCGCCTGGAAATCTCCTTGTCTTAGAAGATACGAGCATCGCGCGATGTATTCGGAGAGCTTTGGATAATATTTCCACCAGACATTTTGTGGTTGAATATAGGCAGCAAAAGGAATGGAACGCGAGGGGGCGACCTCTTGTTCCGGAAGGAAGTTGAAGCCATGGTTGTAAAATTTGGTGGCCCCCGAAAGCAGATAACCATCGCTGGCGATCTTCAGCTCCTCGAGCGTTTCGCGGTAGCGTTCCCAGTGAATAAATGTGTAAACCTCCGCAGATACGACCTTTCGATCATAAAGATGAGCACCGGAGGAGACATATTTCTTCGGCCCGATGCGGGTGTCGAACCAGTCGACCTGATCCTTCTCGCCTGAGGTGACCTCCATTTCGGGAATATGGGCCATTCCTGCAGACTCAATATTATCGGAATTGAACCCATAAGTCTGAATGCGCCCTTTGATGTGGTGCGCCTCGCACCAGCCAAGGAAACATTTGTAAAAGACATTTAGTCCCGTTTTGTGCAGAAATTCATTGACATCGTACCTAATCTTTGGTGATTTATCCCCTAGTTCATACCAGATGGCCGGCAGATAAGGGATCAGGTCGTATCCGTAGGTTTTTTGAAACTCCTCAAACAGTCCGGTCGACCAGTTCATGCCACTGGCCAGGTTCGCCAGTTCGAAGCTGTCGGCGAAGAGTGACTCGACTGTTTTCCCGAATTCATCACCAAAAGCAGCGTAGAATTTATTGCCCAGATAGTCGCAATAACGATCCATTGCCCCCTTGTTGAAATGGTCGACCGCATTGCCAATGCCGTTCTTCTTGAGCCAGAAGGCCATCAGTTTCCAGTCGCCCTCCGGAACATCCCATGTCAGTCTCTTGTCTTGCACTTTGCTGGTTAGATTGATCATGGAACTTTCAATTAGCTTTCCCCCTTTGTCCATTTTCCCGGCCATCAACGCCATCAGTTGTTCATTTCCATTCAGTGTCGGGGAATAAAACTCCCACGACCTTTTGGTCTTTATCAATTTGTTGGGCAGTTCTCCCTTGAAAATCATAGGTCCGGTAAGATCGGTGAAAGTCGGGACAAGGTCTTTGCTGCGATCTTCCTGTGGTACAAATTCTCCGCCAATGATCCATCCCGGACCGCCAAAATTGAGAGATACTTCCATGTCGAGCCGTTTGGCCTCTTTGACTGCATAGGTGATCAATGCCATGTATTCATCAGAGAGATAAGGCACATTGCCTTTTTCGAAAACCGTTCCCATGGTAATCTGTTCAACCCCGCGAATGCCATGACTTCGCATTTGCTCCAGTTCGCGGGTAATCTCCTCCTTCGAACCCGCATTGCCCGACCACCACCAACGGGTATGCGGCCAACAATCTTTGGGAGGTTGAACAAAGTTTGATTCCATTGTTTTATCCAATGGTTGTGCCCGGAGGTTAGCAACAGGGATGATTGAGAGCAGCAAAACGCTGATCAGGAATAGTTTGATTTGTAGCATAGTAGTAGGTTTTCTGGTTTAAAGATAGCGTTTTTCTGAATAAGCGCATTGCCAGAATATAATTCACTTTAAGTAGTTGTATATAAGGGTTTAGATTGCTTCTCCGCCGACTGGCGGAGAAGCAATCTGTTGAAAGCGCCACGAATACAGATCATTCAACATTCACCTAACCTTGGTGTAATTAATTCGTCATACGAGCGAAACGGAGCAATTTGCTTTGAGTTACAAATGTATCTTCCTCTTTTGCGTAAAGCGTTAATTCGATAACCATTGCTTTTATTTGGATGGACTTGCATCCGTCAATGGATTTTCATTCAAATACCACTCCAGCGTTAGTCGCACAACACTGTTGTAGTTCATCACCCCTTCGTGGATTTTGTTGGTCTTGAGATAGGCATTGTTGGCCGTTGTTTGGGCTTTGTCGAGAGTTTCGTTTCTCAGCTCTTTCCAGTGGTTCCGTTGGGCCATGATATCGGCCATGGCCTTTTTGTCGAATCGTTTGAGAAACTCCCTGATGGCCTCGTGGTGGAAGGGATCGGCGAAAAAATACTGCAAAAGCTGGATGCTGGCCGAATATTTCAACCGGTTGTCCTTGCTTGAATTGCAGATGTACCAGGCCATGAAATTGGCTTCGGCCTCACCGGAAATTCCAAACTGATGCGCTTTCTCATGGGCCAGGACGAAAGGATATTCTGTGGGCAACAACTCTCCGTTCAGGTGTACTTCATTGAAGAATGGCCCAAAATAACCACTGACACCGGATTTTGCAAAGAACCAGGTGTAAAGCATGGTTTTGGCACGCCGGCTTCCATTGGGATATTTGTAACCAAACCTGGCTGCATTTTCCCGGTAGGATTGTTCGATCAGACTGTCAATGGCCGGATAATCTGCAACTTTTAGCTCTACCCTGCTGGCGTTGGCGATCGAGATCAGTGAATCAAGCACAGTCGGAAACATGTCCTTTTTCTCAATGTGGCGGGTCCAGTTGAGCCGTTTTTCAATGGGGTCCCTGAAGTAATTGAATCCCCAGGAGAAGTAAAAGAAGGTATACAGAAGCGCCGCAAGCTGTAACGTGCGAAGAATAAACAGTTTAAATTTGAATTTCGAAAAGATGACCCTGCCAAGCAGATATAGAATAAACAATATAAACAACGACCAAAAAACATCCCACAAGGAAAAGGGTAACAATTCGCTGAACGCTGAAAGAAGAAAGGCAATTACCGGGTACAAACCATTGGAGTAGTATTTTTCGATCCATACGGAGTGGTCACTGCCCAAATTTACCAGCAGAAAAGTTAGTCCTGCCATTAGAAATGGAAGGAAATTGGCAACGAACCGTTGAATTTTTTTTGCCTTGAAATTCTTGGTCATGAAACTTAATTTTAGGCATCAAAAATAGCCAAAAAGAGGTAGGCGCAACAAAATTTATCTTCAATTGCGAACTCTGCCGCTCAATTTGTAACTTTGGATGGATGTTTCGAGGAATATCGGGGCAGGTTGAGAAATCAATTTCACAGTGGATAAATCTGGCATGACAGAAAGATTAAGTTTATCTGAACTCAATGGGGCTGTAAAAAAAGTGCTGGCTTCAAATTTTACGACACCGGTTTGGGTGGTTGGAGAGATCTCTGAGATCAATATCCATTCGAACGGTCATTGTTACTTGACCCTTATTGAGAAAGGCGATTCGGAAGACCGGATCGTTGCCCAGGCGCGTGCCACTATCTGGTCTTACACCTTCAGGATGCTGCGTCCATTTTTTGAGACAACTACCGGACAACAACTAACTGATGGCATCAAAGTTTTGCTGCAGGTATCCGTGGAGTTTCACGAAATGTATGGTTTTTCGCTCAATGTAAGGAACATTGACCCAACATACACCCTCGGGGCTCAAGCGCTAAAACGGAGGGAGATTATCCGGCGCCTGACAGATGACGGGGTCATTACCATGAATAAAGAGCTGGAACTGCCGCTGGTTCCGCAGAAAATTGCCATCATCTCTTCTCCATCTGCTGCCGGATATGAAGACTTCATGGAACAACTGGCAAACAATAGTAACGGATACAAGTTTTATACCAAGCTTTTCCCTGCCGTGATGCAGGGAAACCAGGCCGAGCAGTCCATTGTTAATGCCTTGGACAGGATCTATCCGCATGAAGATTTTTTCGATGTGGTGGTAATGATCCGCGGAGGAGGATCGCAAGTCGACCTGAGTTGCTTCGACAATTACAACATTGCTTACCATATTACGCAGTTTCCTTTACCGGTACTCACGGGTATCGGACACGAAAAGGATGATTCCATTGCCGATCTGGTTGCCCATACCAGGCTGAAAACGCCTACCGCAGTCGCTGAGTTTATTCTGGATGGGGTTGCTGCCTTTGAGGTGAGGATGAACCTGATGCAACAGGAGACTATCTCGCTCATCGAAAACAGGATGGAGGAGGAGAAGGAGCTGCTGGAAGAGCTGACGGACGAGCTTTCCCGCCTGGTTAGGGATCAGTTGGGGAATAAAAAGAAGGAATTGAGGGAGCACTCATGGCGATTCCAACAAGAGATAAAATTGACTCTGCAGCACAGTGAACATAGGATTGGAAAGATATTGCAGAGGGCCGGTTTTCTGGTAGATCGTTATTTCTTGGTTCACCGTCAAAAAATTGATAAAGCGCGAAATATACTGGATGTCAAAATCCCGGGAAGCGTTCAGGGTAGAATGGAGATACTAGATCATTACATCGAGAAATGCAATCACTTGGCAGTGAAAAGGATTGATCATGAAAAGCACAGGATTGAGTTGGCCGGTCAAAAGGCTATTTTGTCAGATCCGGCTAATATCCTGAAAAAGGGCTATTCAATAACTACTGTTCGCGGAAAATTGGTGAAGGAAGTTGCTCTGCTTATAAATGAAGAAGTATTGAAAACCCGTTTTTATGATGGAAATGTTTTGAGTAAAATAATAGAAATTAAACCTGGAAAATCATGACAATTAAAAAGGGACTTTCCTACAAAGAGGCTATCAGTGAAATAGAAGGGATATTGCAACAGATAGAAAACGACGAACCCGATGTAGATCAGTTGTCTGAAAAGGTAAAGAGACTATCCGTTCTCGTTACATGGTGTCGCGAAAAGCTTCACCAGACGGAAGAAGAGATAGAAAAGATTTTGAAAGATATTGAAAAGAGCTAGCATTCTTGAAAGCGCTTTCGTTCAGTGTTTTTGTTAACTGTCTAAATGATATGTTTTTGAATGTATTTGGATGTCTTTATTTGCTATATCTTTTTTTTTGAATTTTTTTGCATAATATTCAGAAAATCTAGCTAACATTGTACGAATAAAATTTCCCTTAGATTTTATTAGACAACGAGTTAGAAAAAAAATTATAACAAAATGGCAATTTCAAAAATTGATTTTACATTTGAAAATTTGCATTTCTCCTGCAAGGGAGACAATGCTTGGGTTGAGAAACAGTTAAACAACGTTCTCAGCCGGATTCCATCACTTCTTGCTGTTCACAAAAAGGGAGAAGCCTTCGTTGAAGATGTAATTGAATTGAACACCGAGGAGGAAAAGGCGGAGGTAATGCCCACAGATGAAGCCTCACCGGTTGTTAATAGCGCTCCTAAAACTAGACGGGGGAAGAGACCCAAGGTGGTTAAAGTCCCCAAGGTGAAGGTGGTCAAAGAAAAGGCTGCAAAGGAGCCCAAAATTAAGGTAGCCAAGGTTCCAAAAACAGCTAAAGAACCAAAGATTAAGGTAATAAAAGAGCCAAAAGCTCCAAAAGTATCCAAGGAAAAATCTTATACGGAGGCTGGTCTACAAGCGGAAGGGGTAGCACCAAAACGTGGCAGAAAACCAAAAGGATCTGGGGATGCTGGTGCCCAACCCAAAAAGGCAAAAAAAAATATAGAGGGAAATAAACCTGTTGTTGAACAGATCGATTCCCCTCTGTCACAATTTATTGCGGACAAGAAATCAACAGCCAACCAGGTGCGGAAATTTTTGGCAACAGCTGTCTTCTTATCCAGAAGTAATCAGATCTCAAAGTTGTCCACCTCAATGATTTCCAGGGCACTAAAATCCTATGGAATTGAGAAACTCCAGAATGCGAGCGATTGCCTCAATAAAAATGAGAAGAAAGGCTATTGCATCAAGGATGGAAAAGAGTTTATCATCACCGAAAATGGCTATCTATCCATTGAATAGATAGCCATTTTGTGAACTGATAAAAAAATCAGCATTTAGAATTCAATCGACATACCAAGTAGATAGTTAATTCCTGCTTGCGGGAAATAGCCGTCTTCTTTTTGTCTTTTGCTATCTGAATAATAGGAGTATACCCACCCGTTCGATTCGTATTTTGCGTCAAAAATATTGTTAAGGGAGGCAAAAAAGCTCCATTTTTTAGCAAATTTCTGAGAGATTGTGCTCTCAATTCTTATGTTATTTACGAAGTATGGATTCAAAGAACGGTTGGTATTTGAAGTATTATCGAGGTACTGTCTGCTAACATAAATGGACTGAAAATTGATTCCTATCTTTTGGGAAGGAGTCCACTCCAGGTTACTGCCTGCTGTCAAAGAGGGAGAAAAGGCTATATCTGTTTTACCCAGGTCGTGTGTGATCTGTTCTCCCCAGTGGTCCCAATCGTCGACATACTCCACAAATCCTACAATCTTGTTGCGGCTTAGGGTAGCGTGATGTTCCCACTTCACGTTTTTCAACAGATGAAGGTTGCCGGTATACTCTATTCCCATTCTGTAACTTTTTGGAACATTGGTCATGATTGCGGCGCCCACATCATTGATTCTGCCTGTCAGGATCAGCTGATCGCGGTAGTTCATGCTGTAAAGATTGATCCCATAACTATATTTCCCTATTCCACCTTTGTACCCGAGTTCAAAATCGTTCAGCTTCTCTTGCGTTGGGGCAGGTTTGGACGGGTCGGCGTCGGTATAGTTGCTTCTGTTGGGTTCCCTGTGGCCGTTGCCGAAGGAGAAATAGAGGCTTTGACGGTCGTTCAGCGAGTAATAAGCGCCTATTTTTGGGTTCAGAAAATCAAAAAGATGAGCCTGGGTAAGGTTTCTTAAGCCGTCATCAACCCCGTCAATCTTGTAATTGATATGTCGGTACTGAATATCGGCATAAAAGGATAGTTTTTCGGTTAACTGGTAATTTAACTTGGCAAAAATGTTAAAGTCCTTTTTGATTCCTTTCGACCTGTACCATTCGTGGTTGATTGGTAAATCTCCATAGAATTGTGACCAAATGACTTTACCAAAGTTGTCTCCATTGTAGTTATTCCAGGCCGAGCCTATGATCAATTCGGTTTTATTTTCTTTGTAGCTCAGCGAACCCACGGCGCCATAGAAGTCATTGTCAAGCCACTTTCTACGAACCAGATCGGTCTTGTCGATACCGGATCCTCCAATGGTAATCGGGTCCATCAGATATGCCGAAAGCTCCTGGTCCTGTTTGTACTCTTCATAATAACCACGTCCATAGGTATAATGCAGGGAAAAATTTGTACTGAACCTGTTGTCAAACTGGTGGGTATAATGCAACTGGTAGTGGTCCTGCTGGTAATTGTCTGTCTCATTGTCGTAAAAGGAGACCTCGCCATTCTTGCCATTGATAATACCGGCAGGATTAAAGGTCCGGTTGGTCTCCAGCATAGTTGAAGGAATACCGTACCAGGCCTGGTATGTTTTTTCTTTACCCGAAAAAAGAACCGCTTTCAGCATCGATCTTTTGCTGAAGTATCCTCCCGAAAGGTAAAAGGAGTGAAGGTCGCTGGAGGCCCTGTCAATAAATCCATCTGAATTTATTTTTGACAGTCGTGCCTCTACAATAAATTTACCATCGATTAGTCCTGAGCCTACAGTGACGGTGTTTTTCAAGGTTCCGAAGCTTCCGGCCGCGCTGCTCCATCCGGCATAACTCTGGCGGTTCAGGTCGTTGGTTTGCATGTTGACGGTTCCGCCAAAAGCTCCCGCTCCGTTGGTAGAGCTTCCTATTCCTCTTTGAATTTGGATCGTTCCAGTTGATGAGGCAAAGTCGGGCAGATCGACAAAATAGACCCCGTGCGATTCCGCATCGTTGAAAGGAATTCCGTTGACTGTTACGTTGATACGGTTCGCATCGCTTCCGCGGATCCTGAAATTGGTGTAACCGATTCCGGTCCCTGCATCCGAAGTGGCTACCAGTGAGGGGGTTGAACTTAAGAGATAGGGAAGATCCTGACCCGTCTGTTTCTCGGTTCGATTGCCTACCTCAAGGTTGGTATAGGCAATGGGAGTTCTATTCCCGGCCCTGGTAGCTGAGACTATGACATCTTCGGTTAGCACATCTGCAGTCTGAAGCGTGACAGTAATAGTCGTCTTACCTTGATTTAGTCCAATTTTGGATTTATAGGTATGGTAACCGACATAGGAGACGATCAAAGAACATTCATTCGCAGAGATGCCATCGAAATGGAACGCACCCTGCGAATCGGTAGCGGTTATTTTGGAACTGTTCGCCAACTGCACTGTAGCTCCCGGAAGTGTTTCCCCTTCGGCATTCACAACTTTTCCACGGAGCATATGCTGCGCCGAAAGCTCTCCAAAGGAAAATACAAAAAGGAGGGTCAGTACAAAACCGGTAAAGTGGTGGTGTCTATGCAACCTGAAAATTTTCATTTTTGAAATCATCATTTTCATTTATAATAATTAAGTGAATAACAAAACCTTAGGAGGTAATGAAACACGAACAGACGGAGATACTATGAAATGAAATTTCAATTTCCCTTTCCGGCATTACCCGGACAGGTTCGATGGGTTTGATCTCAGCCTGTATGTTTAAGGCACCCCTAATTCTGGGTCAAAGGTAAAAAAAAAAGCGAAAGTGAGCACTTTCGCTTTTTTTTTCATTTGACCCGGAACCTATGAATTCGTCCACTTCTTCAATGCTCCAACATTCATCGAATTGACAATGCTTTTTGCCTCAGGGGTATAAAGAAAATCTATTTCCTTGGTGTAATGTTCCGTGATTTTCCCCCGTACCATCTTCATGGTGCTGTTAAGCATATGGTTCTGCTCCGTAAAGGCCTCAGGCAGAACATATATACAGGTAGGAAGCCATCTTTCTGGAAACATGTTCTCAAATTTTCCTCCCTTTTTGTATTGGTCAATTTCGGCTTTGATCATTTCAAGGGCTTTCGCATATCCGGCATCACTTTTGAGCGCGATTCCGTGCTTCTCCAGTTGACGACTAATTTCGGGAATATTTGGGACGAACATCCCTACGGTATAAGGATTCTGGTTGTTGTAGAGCATGGCTTGCTCGATGATCGGCGACTGGTCGACGATGGCCTCCTCAATACCCTCCGGACTGTATTTTTCGCCATCGTTGCCGATCAGCAGGCTCTTAAACCTTCCGAGTACGTACAAGTAGCCATCTTTGCCTAGATATCCCATATCGCCGGTATGCAGCCATCCGTCGATGATTGTTTCGCTGGTTGATTTGGGATTGTTCCAGTATCCTTTCATCACATTGCCGCCTTTTACGACAATTTCCCCTTTTTGCCCGGCAGGAAGTTCATTGTTGTCGCTATCAACGATTTTGCACTCAAGAAATTTGACAACTTTCCCGGATGAGCCAAATTTGACATGTTCAGGACAATTGGCAGATATGATCGGGGAGGCTTCTGTTAGCCCATAGCCTTGGTATACAGGGACCCCAATGGCACTGAAGAACCTTTGCAACTCTATGTCCAGGAGCGCCCCCCCACCGATGAAGAATTGAAGGTTGCCTCCAAAATTGGCCCGGATTTTGGAAAATATAATCTTATCGTACAAGAGAACCTGTGGCTTTAGCAATGCCCTCCAACCCTTACCTTTGTTCCATCCGTCACCGTTGTATGCATAACCAATCTTCATCGCATGGTTGAAAAGTTTTTCAGTAAATGCACCTTTGCTTTGAATTCCCTTCTCAATATTCTTACGGAAATTTTTGGAGAGGGCAGGTACGCTCATCATGATGTAAGGTTTGATCTCCTGGATATTAACAGGCACATTTCGCAGTGTTTCAAGCGGGGTCTTTCCGGTCTGGATAGAGGCCACTGAGGCTCCTTTCAACATGAAGGTATAAAGACATGCCGTATGTGCAAAAGAGTGGTCCCAGGGCAGGGTAGCCAGTGTAATGAAGTCGGGAGTGATTTCCAGGACATTATTCGCCTGTATCACATTGAGCGTATAATTGTAGTGGGTCAGCATGATGCCTTTGGGATCAGCGGTTGTCCCGGATGTATAGGAGATATTGGCAACATCATCCGGCTGGATATTCTTCCAAACCTGTTCGAATACCTTTTTGTTCTCTTCTACAGATAAAAAAGCAATACCCTTGTCAACCACCTCCCGAAAGGTAATCTCTTTCGAACCTGGTGTAGCAACACCGTCCATAAGGATGACAGTTTCCAGCGAAGGAAGTTGATCGATGATCTCGGCCAACTTGGGCGCCTGTCCGGCAGAGATGATCAGCATCTTTGCACCTGAGTGCTCCATCCTGAATTTTAGTTCTGAAGCCTCCAGTTTGACCGACAATGGAACATTGATGGCACCGCAATACAAGATAGAGAGTTCGCTGATCAGCCAATAGTTTCTTCCTTCCGAAAGCAACCCGGCTCGCTCCCCTTTTTTTAGTCCGAGGGCCATCAGTCCGGCGCCAAATTCATAGACCGACTGCTGAATCTGCTTGTAGGTAGAGGGCACGTATTTATCAGTCAGTTTCTCCCAAAGCTGAGGATTGTTGGGAAATTTCTGAACGCTTGTCTCAAATAGATCGATCAGGGTTTTCATTCTTGGCTGGTTTCGAATTTGTAAATTGTCTTGGATTTGTATGTCTCTCTGGGGTGTAATTTGGTAGTCGGGAATTCGGGATGGTTGGGAGAATCAGGATAGTGCTGGGTTTCGAGGGCCAGTCCGCTGTAGCGGCCGAAACGATCGCCCAATTTTGGAATATAATATCCCGTATAAAACTGGATTCCTGGTTCGTTTGTCAAAACAGATACAGATCGTCCGGCTTGCTCTTCCGAAAGTTTTCCTGCATAGACCATTTTTTTATCGGCATTGTCGAGCACATAATTGAGGTCGTAACCATCAGCTAGTTGGCCTATTTCCAGACCAACCGATTTTGCGGTCGAAAAGTCAAATGGGGTGCCAGAGATGTCGGCAATTTCACCGGTGGGTATCAGATTGGAATCGTTCACTGTCCGTTTTTTACTGTTGATATGCAGCTTGTGGTTGAAGATATTCTCCTTGCCACCGTTGAGGTTAAAGTAGGTATGATTCGTAAGGTTTACAACGGTTGTTCGATCTGTAACAGCTTTGTATTCAATCTGTAATTCGTTCTTGTAGGTTAATTTGTAAAGAATGCTTACATCCAGATTCCCCGGATAGTTCTCTTCGAGATGGACACTCCTGTATTTTAACTCCAATCCAACGAAATCCGGCATTTCAATGGTTTTGGGAGACCATACCATTTTATCGAATCCAGTTTGGCCACCATGAAGATGGTTCGGTCCATTGTTTGCAAAAAGCTGATAATCAATCCCATCAATCGAAATTTTCCCGCCGGCAATCCGGTTGCAATATCTTCCGCAAACGGCGCCCAGATAGGGATAATTGGCCAGATATTCTGAAGAAAGGTACTCTTCCAATGTATTGAATCCAAGTACAATATTCTCTTTTTTACCAAGCTTGTCTGCCATCTCGATGTCGGTAATAATGGCGCCATAGTTGGTAATTTTAACTGAAATGCCGTTCGGGTTGACAAGCGTATAGAGGTATACTGTTTCCCCCTTTGGACAATGGCCAAAAATTTCTTTTTTGATATTCATAAATTTCTATTAAGAATTTTGTTACAATGTAAGATCATCTTTCTCCTTCCCGACAAGGTACGCCAATGTTTCAGTCGGTTTGGTCCAGATCGTTAAGAATGTTCTCATCCCAAATTTTTGTATCGGTTCGTTTTAGTTGGTCGCTTTTTCGCATATTCTCATCCTCTGATCTTCCCTCAAAACCCTTCGGCCCTTCGGCTTCGCTCAGGATACCACATCGCTCAAGGACCGGATCCTCAGACGAATTTGTTGTTTCTTTGATTACCTTCAGGAACCACAATCAAATGGAGCAAAATTAAAATCCAAAAATCCTATAATCCGGCAAATCCCAATCCTGAGCATCGAATGTAAATTTAAACAAATCAGGGATTTTTTTAATGTTAGAGTGCGTAAATTTCACCTTTTCCCCTCTATATTTTCTCTGTCAAAATAATTTTTGGTAAATCGGTCGATAAATCTAATTTTACATACGACATTCTTAAAGCATCCCTAAACTTGGTTGTGAATCATTGAAAGAGCATGGTTGGATATGATATCATTGGCGACATTCACGGGTATGCCTCACTCTTGAGGCAGCTACTAACCGAGCTGGGTTATAAACGCATCGATGGCGTCTGGAGCCATCCTGACCGGAAAGTCATTTTTCTTGGCGATTTTATCAACCGTGGACCCGAAATCAGGGAGACTTTGCTGATGGTCCGAATGATGGTCGAGTCGGGAAGTGCGCTGGCGATCCTGGGGAACCACGAATATGGCGCTATCCTTTACCATATCAAAGATGACAACGGTACCTTCATGTCGCGCCATATTGCCGGAAACAGGACACAGATCCAAAAGACACTGACAGTATTTAAAAATTTGGGGGAGGAGTGGATTGATCATTTGAAATGGATGCGGACCCTCCCTTTATACCTCGATTTGGGCGCTATCAGAATTGCACATGCCTACTGGAATGAAGAGGAGATAG
>Ga0265297_10006443_pt1 | contig 17045 bp, 11 predicted proteins | sample Munlanlwell13791_FD_192502 | JGI IMG/M metagenome (GOLD analysis project Ga0265297, IMG submission 192502) | Leachate microbial communities from a municipal landfill in Southern Ontario, Canada - Leachate well 137-91 | ecosystem: Engineered > Solid waste > Landfill > Unclassified | place...
AAAATGCTGGCGCAGGAGGGGTATGCCTTAACCGCAGAGCCGCCCCATGATAATATCATCCGGGTAGTCAGGAAAGATTGCATCCGGGACCTCGCTTTTATCAAAGACAGGGTGGTTGCCTTGGAAAACTCCCTGTTCAATGAAAAAAAAGGGGTATTGTATAAATCCGTTGTCGAAGCGGTTGAGAAACCCCTGCTTGAGCAGACGCTGGAACGCACGGAAGGCAACCAGCTGAAAGCCGCGCGCATCCTCGGTTTAAACCGGAACACCCTGCGCGTCAAAATAAAGAAATTAGGGATTAACGTAAACAGATGGAAAAACGCATAACCAGAGATAATCATTTACCGAAGGCCCAGGGCCTTTATGACCCGCGTTTCGAACACGATTCCTGCGGAGTGGGGTTCGTCTGTAATATTAAAGGCGCTAAAACCAACACTATCATCCGCCAGGGGATTGAGGTTTTGCATCGCCTCGCGCACCGCGGCGCAGTCGGCGCTGACCCCCGGACCGGAGACGGGGCAGGGATATTGATTCAGATGCCGCATAAGTTCTTTAAGAGGGCAGCTGAAGATAACCGGATCGGTCTGCCCGGCCCCGGCGCCTATGGTACCGGCCTGGTATTCCTTCCTCCAGAGCCCGGGGAACGCCGTTTTTGCCAGGAGGCCTTTGCCAGGGCGATAGCAGAGCAGGGGCAAATACTTTTGGGGTGGCGCGACGTCCCGATAGACGATTCCTGTATCGGGGAAGGCGCTAGAGCCGCGCAGCCGGTATTCGGGCAGGTCTTTATCGGGCGCGCTAAGGGCCTCAATGATGCATTGGGGTTCGAACGTAAGCTCTATATTATCCGCAAGCAGGTTGAAAACATTATTCGGGCCTCCGGCCTTAAAGAAAAAAAGTCGTTTTATATCACCAATCTTTCCAGCCGTACCTTCTCTTATAAAGGGCTGCTGATGCCCGGGCAACTGGAGAATTTCTTTCTCGACCTTAAGGATGAAGCCATGGAAAGCGCTTTGTGCCTGGTGCATTCGCGTTACTCCACCAATACCTTTCCTACCTGGGACCTGGCGCAGCCCTTCAGGTTCCTGGCGCATAACGGAGAGATCAATACCCTGCGCGGCAACGTAAACGGGGTAAGGGCCAGGGAACGCCTTCTTGCCAGCGAATTTTTCGGTGCTGATATGGAGAAGCTCAAACCCGTTATTGTTGAAGGGGGAAGCGACTCAGCGGCAATCGATAATTTCTTCGAGCTTCTGGTGTTATCCGGAAGATCTCTGGAGCACGCGATGATGATGCTTATCCCGGCGGCCTGGGAGCGCGACCGGTCCATGGCTAAAGAACTCCGGGATTTTTACAAATATCACGCCTGCTTTCTGGAGCCCTGGGACGGCCCGGCGGCGATCGCCTTTACCGACGGGGAAAAGATCGGGGCGGTGCTGGATAGGAACGGCCTGCGTCCGGCGCGTTACATCGTGACCAGGGATGATTTTGTGGTGATGGCCTCCGAGGCCGGCGTCCTGGATATAGACCCCTCGAATATCAGGACCTCCGGAAGGATCATGCCGGGCAAGATATTTTTTATCGATACCCGGGAAGGCCGCATCGTTGAGGACTCCGAGATCAAAAAAAAGGTAGCTGCCAGGCGCCCCTACGGCAAATGGAACAACCAGCATATGGCTGACCTGGATAAGCTCTCCGGCGGCAGCCCCGATCATCCGGATTCCGGCGCCATACTTTCCCGGCTTAAGGCCTTTGGCTATTCGCGGGAAGACCTTAAGGTGATCATCAAGCCCAAGGCAGAGGAGGGTAAGGAGCCGGTCGGCTCTATGGGTAATGATACGCCGCACGCCTTCCTCTCCAAAGAGCCCCAATTGCTTTATAATTATTTCAAGCAGCTCTTCGCGCAGGTGACTAATCCGGCTATCGACCCGATCCGGGAGAAGCTGGTGATGAGCCTGGAAAGTTTTATCGGCCCGGAAAAAAACATCCTGGACGAAACCCCGGAGCATAGCAATAAACTCAGGGTGAGAAATCCGATTTTGGCCGATGAAGAATTGGCCAGGATACGCGATATCGGGTTGAACGGTTTCAGGACTAAAACGATCTATACCTTTTTTGACGCGGCCGCCGGACAGGAGGGGTTTACGCGCGCCCTGGAGAGGATCTGCTTTGAAGCCGAATACGCGATCGAACAGGGTTATTCTTTTATCATCCTGAGCGACCGCGGAGCAGACCAGGAGAGGATCGCCCTTCCGGCGCTCCTTGCCACCAGCGCCATCCACCATTACCTGGTGAGAAAAAACATCCGATCTCAGGTCGCCCTGGTCATCGAGAGCGCCGAGCCGAGGGAGGTGCATCATTTCGCCCTGCTCTTTGGTTATGGCGCGGATTGCGTAAACCCTTATCTTGCCTATGAAGCCATCGGATACCTTATTGCGCAGGGCGAGATAGGCCTGGATAATAGCGGCGCGATCAAGAATTACCGTAAGGCAATAACCGACGGGATATTGAAGATATTATCCAAGATGGGTATATCTACCTTAAGGAGTTACCGCGGCGCCCAGATATTCGAGGCCCTGGGACTGGCGGATGATTTCATCGATAAATATTTTACCGGGACGGTTTCGCGCATCAGCGGCGTCGGACTCGAGGGGATAGCGGATGAATATATCAGAAGGCACCGGGCTGCCTACGCCCGGCCCGGGGCAGAGGAATCACTCCTGCCCAGCGGAGGCGTTTACCAATGGAAGAGGGATGGGGAATTCCATCTCTGGAATCCGGAAACCATCGCCGGGCTGCAGGACGCCTGCCGGAATAATGATCAGGCAGGGTATAAAAAATTCGCTCTGATGATCAATGACCAGGCGCGTAACCCCGTGACCTTACGGAGCCTGCTTAAGTTTAAAAAGACCAGCCCGGTAGCGATCGAGGATGTTGAGCCGGTTGAAAATATCATGCGGCGTTTTGTGACCGGGGCAATGAGCTTCGGGTCGATCAGCGGCGCGGCCCATGAGACGATCGCCATTGCCATGAACCGCATCGGAGGCAGGTCCAATACCGGAGAAGGCGGGGAAGACCCGGCCAGGTTTGTGGCCTTGCCGAACGGGGATTCCAGGAGGAGCGCCACTAAGCAGGTTGCCTCAGGGAGGTTCGGCGTTACTATCAATTACCTGGTAAACGCGGATGAAATACAGATCAAGATCGCCCAGGGCGCCAAACCCGGGGAAGGAGGGCAATTACCCGGGCACAAGGTAAATGAAGTGATCGCGCGTACCAGGTACACCACCCCCGGAGTGACTTTGATCTCTCCGCCTCCGCATCATGATATCTATTCTATCGAAGACCTGGCCCAGCTTATTTTTGACCTGAAGAATGCCAATCCGGCCGCGCGCGTAAGCGTAAAACTGGTTTCGGAAATAGGCGTGGGTACGGTTGCCGCAGGAGTGGCAAAAGGCCACGCCGATATGATCCTTATCTCCGGAGGTGACGGAGGGACCGGCGCCTCTCCCCGGAGTTCGATCAGGCACGCCGGGCTTCCCTGGGAACTGGGCCTGGCTGAAACGCACCAGACGCTGGTATTGAATAACCTGCGTTCGAGGGTGCGCCTGCAGACCGACGGGCAGATGCGCACCGGCCGCGATGTGGCCATAGCCGCGATGCTCGGCGCCGAAGAATATGGTTTTTGCACGGCGGTGCTGATTGTCTGCGGCTGCGTTATGTTAAGGCATTGCCATCTGAATAATTGTTCGGTAGGCGTGGCTACGCAGGACGATATCCTGCAGAAAAGATTCCGGGGCAGGCCCGAATATATCGTGAATTATTTTCATTTTGTGGCTGAAGAGCTGCGCGAGATCATGGCTGGATTGGGGGTCAGGAAAATCGATGAACTGGTTGGAAGAGTGGATCTGCTTGAGGTAGATAAGGAGATCCTTCCCGCAAAAGCCAAGGGAATAGATTATTCCCGCATTCTTTATCAGCCGGATGTGCCTTCAGGCGTGGCTAGAATTTATAGCCATAAGCAGGATAATGGATTAGAGGCGGTCCTGGATAGAAAATTGATCGCCCTGTGCCAGGACGCGCTTAAAAATAATAAGCCGGTAAGCATTTCATCGGAGATCAACAATACCAACCGGGCTACCGGCACTTTGTTAAGCGGCGAGATCGTCAGGAATTGCGGCTATGGGGTGCTTTTAGAGGACACTATTATCTGTAAATTTACAGGCACAGCCGGGCAAAGCTTCGGCGCGTTCCTCTCCAAGGGCGTTACCTTTGAATTGGAAGGCATGGCCAATGACTATGTGGGCAAGGGGATCTCCGGAGGCAGGATGATCATTTATCCGGATAAAAGAGCGCGTTATAAACCGGATGAGAATATTATTATCGGCAATACCACTTTTTACGGGGCAATATCCGGAGAGGCGTATATCTGCGGAGTAGCCGGAGAGAGGTTCTGTATCCGGAATTCCGGGTTGAGCGCGGTGGTAGAAGGCGTAGGGGACCATGGTTGCGAATATATGACCGGGGGAAGGGTAGTTGTCCTGGGAAGAACCGGCAGGAATTTTGCCGCCGGTATGTCCGGCGGGATCGCCTATGTCTATGATGAGGATCAAAACTTCAGAGGCCGCTGCAATATGGATATGGTGATATTGGAGGAGGTTAAAGAGGCGGACAAAGAGGTCTTATATACCTTGCTGCATAACCACTGCAAATATACCAAAAGCGCCAAGGCAGGCAAGATCATTGATAATATGCCTGGAGAGCTTAAGAAATTTATCAAGGTCATACCGCTGGAGTATAAACGTATCTTAGAAGGGGTCAAGATCGTGGAAAAACTTGACCTGAAAGAGGCGTCTGATGGGTGATCCCAAGGGATTCTTGAAAATAGCCAGAAAAAATAACCTTTTTCGCCCGGTCTGCGAGCGGGTCAAGGATTTTGAGGAAGTCTGCCGATTGAGGTCCGAAGAAGGATCGCAGGAGCAGGCCTCGCGCTGCATGGATTGCGCGACACCTTTTTGCCACTGGGGCTGTTCGATCGCCAACTATATCCCGGAGTGGAATGACGCGGTCTTTCATCGGCACTGGGAAAAGGCCTATGCCTTATTGGCGCAGACGAATAACCTCCCGGAGATAACCGGAAGGATCTGCCCTGCTCTCTGCGAATACGCCTGTGTCTTAGGGATAAACGACGACCCCGTCACCATCCGCGATAACGAATTGGCAATCATCGAATACGCCTTTAGGCAGGGGATAGTTAAACCGCGGCCTCCTCAAAAACGCACCGGCAAGAAAATAGCCGTAGTCGGTTCCGGCCCGGCGGGCTTAAGTTGCGCAGACCAGTTGAACCAGGCCGGGCATAAGGTTACTGTTTTTGAACGCGATGATAAGCCGGGGGGTATCTTACGTTACGGTATCCCTGATTTTAAGCTGGCAAAGAATATTCTGGACAGAAGAATAGCTATTTTTAAAAAAGAAGGGATTGGATTTAAGGTTTCCACTAATGTCGGCGCAAGTTATTCCGCGGCTAAACTAAGGGAAGAATTTGACGCTGTGGCTTTAAGCGCGGGAAGCCGTCTTCCCCGCGACCTGAATATTGAAGGCAGAGAGCTTGCGGGGATCCATTTTGCCATGGATTACCTTGTCCAGTCAAATCTGCGTGTCGCCGGAAAGAAGATCCCCGCGCCTAAACTGATCGACGCCAAAGCTAAAAAGGTGGTAGTTATCGGCGGAGGGGATACCGGCGCTGATTGCATGGGCGTGGCGCATCGCCAGGGAGCGGCTTGCGTTTCCCAGATCGAGATCATGCCGCGGCCCGCAGAATGCCGCACCGCGGTTTTTCCCTGGCCCAGATACCCGCTTCTTCTTAAAACCTCGACCAGCCATGAAGAGGGCGGGGCGCGTGACTGGTCTATCTTAACCAGGAAATTTATCGGCAAAGCAGGAAAAGTGAGCAAGCTTTCCTGCGTCAGGGTGGAATTCGGTAAAGACGCCCAGGGTTGCCCCCTGATGCAAGAGGTACAGGGAAGCGGTTTCGAGATCGAGGCAGACCTGGTTATTTTGGCCCTGGGTTTCCTGGGCCCGGAGAAAAAAGGGCTGATCGGAGAATTGGGCCTGGAATTGGACCCGAGGGGGAATGTGAAGACTTCCCCGGATTTTATGACTTCGCTCAAAGGTATTTTTGCCTGCGGGGATATGCGCCGGGGCCAATCCCTGGCAGTCTGGGCCATTTCGGAAGGCAGGCAGGCAGCGCATTTTATTGACAGGTATCTGATGGGCTCAAGCGGCCTGCCGATCCTCTAAAAAGGAGCAATCATGATAAGCACGGGAATAAAAGGTTTGGATGAGGTGATCACCGGGCTTAGGGCCGGTGACAATGTAGTTTGGCAGATCGACGACATCAAGGATTATAGTGACCTGGTCGGGCCCTTTGCAGCCAAGGCACTGCAGGAAAAGAAAAAGGTCATCTACCTCAGGTTTGCCGGGCATAAGGAGCTGCTCAAGCCGGCCAGGGGCATAACCAGGTACGAGCTGAACGCCCATGCCGGATTCGAATCTTTTACTACCAAGGTAAATAATATCATTACCCAGGAGGGGGAGGGCGCCTACTATGTCTTTGATTGCCTGTCCGATCTCCTTGCGGCCTGGGCTACTGATTTGATGATCGGCGATTTTTTCATGGTTACCTGCCCCTACCTTTATGAGCTTAAGACCGTCACCTATTTTTCCCTATTGCGCAATAACCATTCCTTTAAGTCCATCGCCCGCATCCGCGAGACCACGCAGCTTTTGATCGATGTCTACCATTGCGGGAGCGCCTGTTACATCCACCCCTTAAAGGTCTGGAACCGGTATTCTCCGACCATGTTCCTCCCGCACCAGAGAAAAAATAATGCGTGTTTTCCGGTCACCGACAGCGTCAATGCCGTAAAGATACTTTCTTATATCGGCGAAAAAGGGGCGGAGGGAGCAAAAAGGAACCTGGATTACTGGGACCGTTTATTCATTGAGGCCGAAGACCTGCTGCGCAGCAGCGCCTCCAAAGAGAAGATCAAGGGGAGGGTAGGGGATCTCTGCAGGATCATGATCACCAAGAATAAGAAGCTCTTGTCCCTGGCTGCGCAGAATTTTTCGCTGGAAGAGCTGATCGAGATAAAATCCCGGCTGATCGGCACCGGTTTTATCGGCGGCAAGACCGTAGGCATGCTTTTGGCCAGAAAGATCCTGGCGAAGAAGATCCCCGGTTGGCAGGAGCTCTCGGAACCGCACGATTCTTTCTATATCGGTTCGGACATATTTTATTCCTATATCGTGCATAATCGCTGGTGGAAATTGCATATGCAGCAGAAGGGGAGGGAGGGTTATTTTAATGTAGCGTCAACCCTCAGGGAAAAGATGCTCTATGGGACGTTTCCCGAGGAGATCATGGAGCGCTTTCAGCAGATCATCGAATATTTCGGGTCCTCTCCCATTATTATCCGCTCAAGTTCCCTCCTGGAGGATGATTTCGGGAATGCCTTTGCCGGAAAATACGAAAGCATATTTCTGGCCAACCAGGGAAGCCCTGAACAGCGGTATATCCAGTTTGCCGAGGCGGTAAAAAAGATCTACGCCAGCACGATGAACGAAGACGCCCTTACCTATAGAAAACAGCGCGGCCTGGATAAGCTTGATGAGCAGATGGCGCTGCTGGTGCAGAGGGTTTCCGGCGCCTATCACAAGCATTATTTTTTCCCGGACCTGGCAGGGGTGGGCGTATCCTATAATACCTATGTCTGGAATAATGATATCGATCCGGAGGCAGGGATGCTTCGTCTGGTATTCGGCTTAGGCACCCGGGCAGTCAACCGTGTCGAGGGCGACTATCCGCGCATGGTCGCGCTCAGCGACCCCCTGCTCAGGCCTTATGCCGAAAAAGACGATCTCAGGAAGTATTCGCAGCACGAGGTAGACCTTATCGATACAAAAGGGAATGCCCTGGTAACCGTGCCTTTTCAGAAAATTATCAGCGAGAAGCTATATAAAGAGTTAGAACGCATAGCCGTAAGGGATTACGAGGTTATGCGCGCCAGAAGCGAGAATGGCGCTCAGGGCCGGGAGTTCTGGATGCTCACCCTGGATAACCCCTTTGGCAGTAATATCCTCACGGATCTATTCAAAAAGATCCTGAGCTCGCTGGAAGAGGCTTATCATTATCCCGTGGAGATCGAATTTACCGTCAACTTCGCCCAGGCAAAAGGATTCAGGATAAACCTCCTGCAGTGCCGGCCGTTACAGACGCGCGGCTTGGGGCCTAAAGTGGATATGCCGCGGCATCCAGGCCCTGAAGATATCCTCTTTAAGTCGGAGGGGTATTTCCTGGGAGGGAATATCTCGCAGAAGATCGATTGGGTCATCTATGTGGACCCGGAAAAATATTGCAAGCTGATACTGTCGGATAAATATGAGGTTGCCCGCATCATCGGCAAGTTGAACCGGATGGTCAAAAAGAGGGATGAACTGCCTGCGCTGCTGATGGGGCCGGGAAGGTGGGGGACCACTACTCCGTCGCTGGGCGTCCCGGTCAAATTCGCCGAGATCAATAACGTCGCGGCCCTGGTGGAGATCGCTTTTTCAGAAGGGAATCTTATGCCGGAACTCTCATTCGGGACGCACTTTTTCCAGGACCTGGTAGAAACGAATATCTTCTATGCCGCTCTTTTTCCCGATAAGAAGGAGGTGGTGTTGAATACCGGCTGGTTCGCGCCGATAAAAAACCTCTTCGCCACGCTTATGCCTGAATCCGCTAAATTCGAAGAGCTTATCGGTGTCTATGACGCAAGTTCCAGGGATTTAAGGATAATGTCGGATGTGGTCGCGCAGCGGGTTATCTGTTTTCAAACCAACCCCGCGCATTCTTCTTCTTGACAGATGGACCATTTCTGCTAAAATACTACCCAATTCTCCGTAACCTGCTTGTAACTCAAGGCTTTTAGGCCTGCCTGAAAATTCCAGGATAGTAAATCAGGGGATATGGTATGAATTATGATAGTTTAGTTCTGGCTGCTGTTTATATTCCTGTCTTGGGCGCTTTTCTATTGCCCTTGGCAGGGAGGGTTTCCTGCCGGCTGCGGAACATCCTTTCCTTCCTTTTTATCTTATCCTCCTTTATCATTTCCTTAAGATTGATCCCGGTGGTTCTCTCCGGCCAAACCATCCTCATATCCAGGCAATTTTACCTCGGCCTTAACTTTACCCTGCTGGTGGACGGCCTGGCCGTCTTTATGGCCTGCGTCTCCAGCCTGATCAGCGCGATCATCGTCCTTTATTCCTTCGGCTACATCAGCCATTACCAGGACCAAAATGAGTATTATTGCATGGTCACCCTTTTCCTGGGAGCGATGATCGGCCTGATCTTTTCCGCCAACCTCGTTCTCCTGTATATATTCTGGGAGATTACCGCTATTACCAGCTGGCGCCTGATCGGCTTTTTCAGGGAGAGGCCTTATGTCCTGAAGGCGGATAAGGCCTTCCTGGTTACTGTTTTCGGAAGCCTGCTGATGTTGATCGGTTTTTTAAGCATTTACCAGCAGGCCGGCACATTTGACCTGCCGGTGATCAAAGAAACTTTTAAACTCCAGACCATATCCAACGTGGCGGTTATCCTGGTCCTGGCCGGGATTTTTTCCAAATCCGCTACCCTGCCTTTTCAGACCTGGCTGCCTGATGCCGGCGTCGCGCCCAGCCCGGTGACCGCGCTCCTGCACGCCGCTGTCCTGGTCAAGATCGGGGTTTATGTCTTTGCCCGGATTTTTATCGTCAATATTACCCCGGATGTCTTATGGCATACTGTCGTGCCTCTGGTTGCCGGCATCAGCGCGATCGTCGCTGCCGGAGCCGCGTTGATCGAGACGGACCTGAAACGGATCATTGCTTATTCTACCATCAGCCAGATCGGTTTTATCTTTTTCGGCCTGGCCATCGGGAATGAGGTCGCGCTATTAGGCGCGCTTCTTTATATTTTAATGCACGGGCTGGCGAAAGCCGGGTTATTCCTTTGCGCGGGGATCGTGGAGCAGAACGCGAAGGTCAAGGATATTACCAAGCTCGGCGGGCTGATCGCCACCATGCCGGTTACAGCCCTGGCCTTTCTGGCCTGCTCCTTCTCCATTATGGGCATACCGCCCTTCGGAGGGTTCTTCAGCAAGTACCTGGTTTTTAACGGCGCCATGGCTTCAGGCCGGCTCTGGATCGTGCTGATCTATCTGATCGCCGCCTTTATGACCATTATTTATCTTTTCCGGGTTTTTAACCTGGTATTCTTAGGCAAGGCGAATATACCGGCCAAAGAATCCAGCCCGATCATGGTCAGGAGCGTGGCCGCGCTTGCCGTGCTCTCCCTGGCCGCCGGGATCCTCATCTATTACCCTTATAACTTCTGCCAAACTACGGCCTGGCAGATGCTGGGGGTGGTAAAATGATGCCGCTTAATTTATTCCTTACGATCCTTATTCCTTTGTCCTGCGGCCTGATCCTCTTTTTTGTCCCGGCCAGGGCCCGCAGATTTCAGGAGGGGCTGTTGATAATCTCCAACTTAGCCGGCCTTATCCTGGCCATATCTTTATTCAGGCAAAATTATGTTTTCACCCATCCCTGGATCGGGCCGGGGATGGAGATTTCTTTCCGCTTGTATAATTTCAGCGGATTTATGCTTTTATCCACGGCCTTCTTCGGATTCCTGATCGCCTTATTCTCTTTGATGTTTATGCGCGGGAAAGAGCTGGTCAGCCAGTTCTACGCCTATTTTCTGCTTTGTCTGGCCTTTGCCAACGCTGTATTTCTCTGCGACAATCTCCTGATCCTGCTCTTTTTTTGGGAAGGCCTTCTGGTCTCGCTCTTCGGGATGATCGCGGTCGGGAATAAAGGGGCCTTTAAGACCGCTACCAAGGCCTTTATCATTATCGGGGTAACTGACCTCTGCCTGATGTTAGGCATTGCCCTGACCGGGCATCTGAGCGGTACGCTGACGCTTTCTAAGATCAGCTTGGCCCTGAATAATCCGCTGGCTAATTTGGCATTCCTATTATTGATCATCGGCGCGATCTCCAAAGGCGGGGCCATGCCTTTTCATTCCTGGATCCCTGACGCGGCCACTGACGCCCCGCTTCCCTTTATGGGCCTGATCCCGGCGGCGTTAGAAAAACTTTTGGGGATATATTTTCTCACCCGCATTTGCCTGGATCTTTTTCAACTTACCGGCGGCTCAGCGATGAGCGTTATGCTGATGACAGTAGGCGCCATCACTATTATCCTGGCGGTTATGATGGCCCTGATCCAGAAGGATTATAAACGCCTTCTTTCGTATCACGCTATCAGCCAGGTAGGGTATATGATCTTAGGTATAGGCACCGCGCTCCCTGTGGGTATCGTCGGAGGGATCTTTCATATGATCAATAACGCCCTGTATAAAAGCGGGCTCTTCCTGACTGCCGGGGCAGTGGAAAAGCAGGCCGGCACCACTGATCTGCAAAAATTAGGCGGCCTGGGTAGAAAAATGCCGGTTACCTTCGGTTGTTTCCTGATCACCGCCGTGGCCATCTCCGGGGTTTGGCCCTTTAACGGTTTCTTTTCCAAAGAGCTGGTCTATGACGCGGCGATCGAGCGCGGAATGATATTTTACCTGGCCGCGGTGATCGGCTCATTTTTTACCGCCGCCTCATTCCTGAAATTAGGCCACGCCGCGTTTTTAGGTAAACTAAGCGCTGAAAACGAAAAGACGCGGGAAGCGCATTTCAGCATGTTGTTACCGATGGCCGTTATCGCTTTTGTCTGCGTAGTCTTCGGCGTGTTTAACGGTTTGCCTTTAAGGCACCTGATCCAGCCGATACTGGGGGATAAGTTAGGTGGGCATGACTTCAGCGGTTTCCCGCATAATCTGACGTTAGTGGTGATCACCTTCGCGGTTTTATTTTTAGCCATACTCAATCATCTCTACGGCGCCCAGGTTAAAGGAAGCGGGCTGCACGCCCTGGATCACATCCGTTATTCGCCTTTGCTTTCACGCATCTACGACTTAGCGGAGAAAAGGGTTTTCGATCCCTATAATTGGGGCCTGGGCCTGGTCAACCTTATTTCCAGGATCAGCTTAGGGATCGACCGTTGCATCAACTGGGTCTCTGACGGCTTAGGCGCGGGCCTGGCCTATAGATTATCCTCGGGGATCAGAAAGGCTCACACCGGGAATTACTCGGTCTACCTGGCCTGGTCCATAGCCGGTATGCTGGTTATCTGCGGGTTATTAATGATGTAGCCGACGTTTTAACGTCGGATAATTAGCCGAGGCCTTGGCCTCGGAAAGGAACAATGGCTGCGTTATTAGTATTAATACCATTTTTGAGTGTATTGATCCTGAATCTTCCCTTCCGGGATTTTAACCGCAGGGCCTGCTTTGGGGCTGCCGCTGTTTTGTTCCTGCTGCAGATGGGTTCGGTATTTGTCCCGGATAACAGCCTCTGGAACGCCGATCAATGGGGGATTGGAGCGTTCTTTAATTTTGGGTTCAAGGCGGATATCTTAAGCAAGGTCGTTTTATTCTGTATCGGGCTGGTGTCTCTGGTTACCCTGTTTACCTGCCGCCATTTTTTTAAAGAGGCGAACAGGAGGTTTAATTTTATCAATCTGCTTTTGATCGCCGCAGCCGGGATGAACGCGATCTCCCTGGCGCAGGATATATTTTCCCTTTACGTTTTCCTGGAGGTTACCGCGGTCGCCTCTTTTATCCTCATCGCCTTTGACCGGGATATCCTGGGGCTGGAAGGGGCATTCAAATATATCGTCCTTTCAGGGGTAGCTACGGTGCTGATGATCGCCGCCATCGCCTTATTGGTATTTTCCGCCGGAAGCGCTAATTTTTCCGCTATCCACGCGGGGCTTCTGCTTAAGCCAAATCCCCTGGTGATCAACCTGGCGCTCGGCCTGTTCATTACCGCTTTATTGATCAAGTCCGGGCTGATGCCTTTTCACGGCTGGCTGCCGGACGCCTATACCGCGGCTCCGGCCCCGGCGTCGGTATTCCTGGCCGGGGCAGTAACCAAGGTCGCCGGTATCTATACCCTGATCAGGATATTAACCTCTGTACCGGGCTTCGCTAACGCATCCAGGGACGTTCTTTTATTCGTCGGCGCCTTTTCGGCGATCCTGGCCGCGCTCGCCGCGCTTACCCAAAGCGATTTTAAACGCATGCTCAGCTATTCCAGCATCAGCCAGGTGGGTTACATAATTTTAGGCGTGGGAAGCGGCACGGCGCTGGGCCTGGCCGGGGCAACCTTGCATATCTTCAATCACGCCGTATTCAAATCGCTCCTCTTCATCAATGGGGCGGCAGTGGAAAGCCAAACCGGTTCAAGAGATATCGATAAGATGTCGGGGTTGAGCAGACGAATGCCCTGGACCGGTCTGACCTCGATTTTAGGAAGTTTATCCTGCGCCGGGATCCCGCCCCTGGCCGGTTTCTGGAGCAAGCTGGTGATCATCATCGCCCTGTGGCTGGCGGGTTATAAAGTTTACGCGGTGATCGCGATCCTGGGGAGCCTGCTTACCCTGGCTTATTTTCTGGCGTTGCAGCGCAAGGCCTTCTTCGGAAAGCTGGGTGACGAATTCCAGCAGGTTAAAGAAGCGGGAGTAGATCTTATCTTCCCGGCTTTACTCTTAGGTGGCCTGATCGTGGGAGTGGGGGTTTTAACACCGTTTGTGCTGGATAAATTTATCAAACAGTTTTAACTTGGGGGTTTAGGGAGCGCCCCCCAGGAGGATAGGTTGTTGGAGCTATTTATTTTGGGATTATTGGTAGCGGCGGCAATCTGGACAGTAATGACCCGCAGTCTTTTGCGTTCGGCGATCGGGTTGGCCCTGGCCAGCGCCATCCTGACTATCATCATGTTCAGGATGGACGCTAATTTAGCCGCGGTCTTCGAATTATCCGTCTGCGCCGGCTTGATCCCGGTTTTGTTCATCAGCGTGATCAGTCTGACCCATCCCTGGACATTTAAAGAGGCCATCGAGATCATGAAGGTAAGGTTAGCCCGTTTCTGGGGCCTGCCCCTGGTCGTGGTCATCCTGGGGACAGCCCTGGGCCTGGTGAGTTTGAAATTCAAGCCGCAGCTGCCTGTGGCCCAAACCCCCGGGCCTGACGTGCGTTTTATCCTCTGGCATTTAAGGCAGCTGGATCTCCTGGGACAGATCACCATCATTTTTACCGGGGTATTTGCCGTGATCATCTTATTCAGGGAAAGGAAATAAAATAAAATGTTTAACCTCATCGCCGTGGTCCTGCTCTTTGCCGTGGGTATCTATTGCCTCCTGGCGACCTATAACCTGATCCGCGTCCTGATCGGCATTGAGATCATGATCAAGGCGGTTACCCTTTTGGTCATATTCTGCGGTTACCAAACCAATAATCTGGCCCTGGCCCAGGCATTCGTCATCACTGTTATCGTTATCGAGGTGGTGATCATGACCGTGGCAGTGGGAGTGGTGGTAGGGATCCATCGCCACAATAATACGCTGGACGCCAGGAACATCAGAAAATTAAAAGGATAGTTCTATGAATAGCTGGCTGGTCAGTCCCCCGGTGGTTTTTTTGATCGTCCTGGGCCTCTTATTCGGCCTCAACCGTTTATTCAGGCCGCTGGCCTTTCGCTCGGATAAAAATGAGCCGGGCTGCTGCAAGTCTTACGCCTGCGGAGAGAGTAATTACGCCGGCAATTCCCAGCCGGATTACAGTTTGTTTTTTCCCTTTGCTTTTTTCTTTACCCTGGCGCACGTGGCCACCCTGATCATGACCACTATACCTTTTATCGACGCGGGGGTATTGGTGATGGCCGGGCTTTATATTACCGGCGGGATTTTAGGGCTGTATGTGTTATTGAGGAAATAGTTAGATCCCAAACCGGGTTTGGAATGGGTTAAGATTATGAGCTTAGTCAGAAAAATAGTTACCTGGGCCAGGATCAAATCCCCGTGGATATTGCACTTTAATACCGGGGCCTGCAACGCCTGCGACATCGAGATCATTGCCGCGCTCACCCCGCGCTATGACCTGGAGCGTTTCGGGGTCGTGCTCAAGGGCACGCCGCGCCACGCGGATATCCTGGTTTGTTCCGGCCCGGTGACTAAACAGATAGAGGATAGATTGCGCCGCATCTATGAACAGATGCCGGAGCCGAAATTCGTGGTGGCGGTAGGCGCCTGCGCCTGCTCCGGAGGGGTGACTAAAGGTTGTTATAACGTGGCCGAAGGCATAGACAAGGTCATTCCTGTTTCAGCGTATATCCCGGGATGCCCGGCCAGCCCCAAGGCGATCATCGACGGCGTGGTCAAATTATTGGCCAGCCTCGATAATAAAGAGGAAGTTAAAAAATAACGGGAGGCGGCAATGTCCCAGGAAGCAAAAATAAAAGCAAGCCTGACCAATAAGTTCAGTTTTCTCGCCGATTCCATCAATATAGTCCGGCCGCGCCGGGTCTCCATCGAAGTCGGCTTGGAGAATTTTATAGCCGTCTTTGCCTACCTGGCCAAGGAACTGCAATTCAGCCATTTATGCACCATCACGGGTCTGGATGAACAGGAGAATCTGGGTTTTATCTATCATTTGGCAGGCGAGGGTGGGATTATGATGAATTTAAAGACCAGCGTTGCTAAGTCCAATCCGGTGATCCAGAGCGTTACTGCTTATTTTCCCGGAGCCGAGATCTATGAAAGAGAATTAGTGGATCTCTTCGGGGCAAAGGTAGAGGGACTGGCCGCGGGCCATCGTTATCCGCTGACCGATGACTGGCCGCAAGACCAGCATCCTTTGAGGAAAGACTGGAAGCCGGATCCGGGAACAGAGAAGGGGGGCAGCGGCAATGCATAATTCCGAAGAATTCAAGATCCCCATAGGCCCGCAGCACCCGGCGTTGAAGGAGCCGGAAGGTTTTAGCGTGGCCTTAAAAGGAGAGAAGATCCTCGGCGTGGATATCCGCCTCGGTTACAACCACCGCGGCATTGAAAAGGCCGCAGAGGAGAGGACCTATATTCAGGATATTTATCTTATCGAGCGTGTCTGCGGCATTTGTTCGCATTCGCATTCAACCTGTTTTGTGCAGGCAGTGGAAGAGATTGCCGGGCTAGTTATTCCGGCGCGCGCACGCTATATCCGCACGATCATCGCGGAACTGGAAAGGATCCATAGCCATCTCCTCTGGCTGGGAGTGGCAGGGCATGAGATCGGGTTCGATACCCTGCTGATGTATTCCTGGCGGGACAGGGAGGTAGTGATGGATATCCTGGCCGCGGTTACCGGCAACCGGGTCAATTACGGGATGAATACCATCGGAGGGGTCAGGCGCGATATCAGCCCTGAGCAGGCACAGGATATGCTAAAGGGCCTGGATATCCTGGAAGAGAGGACAAGATATTATATTGAGGTCGCCACCGAAGAAACGACGATCATCAAAAGGTTGTCTGGGGTAGGGGTTTTATCCCGGGAAGATGTCTTGCGGCTGGACGCGGTAGGGCCGACTGCCCGCGCCTCCGGGGTCAGCCGCGATATCAGGAAAGACGATCCCTACGCCGCCTACGGAGAACTTGATTTCAATGTGATCACCGATACCGGTTGCGATGTCTATGGCCGGACCGTGGTGCGGGTAAAAGAGTTGATGGAGTCTTATAAGATAATCCGGCAGGCCCTTAAGAATCTGCCTGACGGGCCGATCGCGATCAAGGCCCCGCGCAAGATCCCCGCGGGAGAGGCCCTGGGCCGTTACGAGGCCCCGCGCGGAGAGGACGTGCACTATGTAAAATCCAACGGCACGGAAAAGCCGGAGAGGGTGAAGATCCGGGCGCCTACCCTGGCCAATGTCCAGGCGGTAAAACACATGCTGCGCGACAGGTTCCTGGCAGATATGCCCATTGTGGTGGCGGCGATCGATCCCTGTTTTTCCTGCACTGACCGCATGGTGCGGCTGAAGGGGCAGCATAACGAAAAAATAATCAACTGGCCTGATCTGCACGTCTATAGCCTGGAGTGGCACAAG
>Ga0265297_10006444_pt1 | contig 17043 bp, 16 predicted proteins | sample Munlanlwell13791_FD_192502 | JGI IMG/M metagenome (GOLD analysis project Ga0265297, IMG submission 192502) | Leachate microbial communities from a municipal landfill in Southern Ontario, Canada - Leachate well 137-91 | ecosystem: Engineered > Solid waste > Landfill > Unclassified | place...
GAACAACATCTCCAAGCCCCAGGCCCCCAGCGTCAACACCGCGGCCACGCCCAGCGCCGTCCAGCGCTTGGCCTCGTAGTCCATATCGGCCAAGCCCGGCAGCCACTTGCGGCGCTCCGCCACGTCGAGGATACCCCACGCGCAGACCCCCGCGCCCGCCGTCATGAGCCACGCCAAAACATCGTACAGATTCACCCAGTTCATCGCATCCTCCTATGCCGTATCATCGTTTCGCACGGCGAACGACCCCGGCTCCATACCGATAGCCGTGCCCGTCGCCGTGAACTTGTAGTACACGGTGCCGCCCGTCCCTGTTGGCACGGTGTAGTCCTTGTGGTAGTTGCCAACGCTATCCTTGGTTATCTCGCCCGCCGCATAGGTATAGCTCACCGCCGTACCATCGCCCGGCTTGACGGTCAGCGTCAAAGTGGTCGGGTCTGTGGCCACACCGGAGCTGTTGACCAGAGCGCAATCGAGCCTCACCAGGTCCCCCACATCGTAGCTTTTCAATCGTCACCTCCTATGCGTCGCAAGCGTCGGTATCAGTCACGGTCAGCGTAAACGCCAGCGCGTCCGTTGTCGTCAGCGTGAAGGCTAGCACGTCGGTCACTGTGAGACAGGCGCGATAGTCGACCAGCGCACCCCCGCCGAATAGTAGCAGTAGCATCGCGCCTCCTAGTAGTAGTACACCACCAGCTTGGGCCGTTTAGTCGCGTCCGTGGCGTAATCCGACGACCGCGCCTCCATATAGCGCGTACCGGCTGTCGGTATGAGGACCATGCCACAGTTCGCAGCAAACATGCTCTGCATCTCGCTCACGTTTAGCGCTATGTCGTGCTGCGTATTGACCACCTCGCCGTCTGCAAAGTCCGTGCTGCCCAAGGCCGTCGCACTGTAATCCGTACCAGACACAGAGCATCCGGCGTCCGCGCCGCCGTCTCCGCCTGCATCTCCTGCCCAGCGGGTGGCGGTGGCTACTGCATAGTTCCAGGTGGCCCCGGCCTCGGTCCATGCCGAATTGGCGGCCAGGATGCGATATGCTGTTATCGTGCCTGTGTCAGCCCGTTGCGTCGACGTCCACAGCGAGAGTGTCGCGCTAAAGATCGTCGAGCCGGCTGGTATCCCGCTCAGGTCGAACTTTATCAGGCCGTTTTGCCACTTGGCGTTGTTGCGGATCTGGATCGCCGCGTTTGTGCCATAGTTGGTATTTGCCGAAGTGTCCCCGGCGATAAATGTGTCAACCCCCGCCGCCGCATCGGGCTGTAGCGTTTCTACCGACAGCGCGGGCACGTTGTTGATGACAGTTTTGGCTTCGCTCTTCAGTCGCACACCGGACAGGTTCTCTATCGTTCCCACCGCGCTGTCATAGCTGAACACAACGGCGGCGCCATTGGCCACGGTCTCAGCCAGCACATAGCGCACGGTGAACCCGTCGCTCTGCCTTGTTGCAGAGGTAATCGTGGCCGCCGCCGCGTTGATCGTAATGGTCACGCCGGTTGAGAATGTGGCGTCGGTGGCGATATACTCGTTGAATGCCACGACAACCGTGTTAAAATCAATATCCCCCACCTCTGCCCAGCAGATCCCCGGTGGCGTCGAGCTGCGCCGCGGGATCGTCACTGGCCCAGATTGCAGGTTGTGCAGGTCGTCCATCGTGATAACCTGCACGGCGTTCGCTTTCAGGTATGCCAGCAGGGCGATAAAGTCCTCTATGGTCCAGCCGGGGTTAATGATGGGCGTTGCTATGTGATGCCCGTACAGGATCAGCACCTCACCATTGAGCACCGCAGAGTCAACGGACGCCTCGGTGTCTGCTAATGTAGTCTCCAGGTTCAACTGCGACGCAGGCAAATGGTAAGGCTCTGTCAGTCGACCAGTAATGGTAAACGTCGAGTCAATCGTGCGCCCGAGCCGTTGCCCAGTGGCCGCCATAGCCAGGAACGTGTCGGCGTTGTGGGAGCCGCTAGGATAGGCGACATAGTACGCGCCGCGGGTAAACCCGAGGGCCAGGAGCTCGTCTGTTCCGGCCTGAATCTGCGCCTCCTGTTCCCCTAGGGTCAGCGTGTCCAGTTGCACGTGTGTGCCCGTGTGGCTCAATATCTCATAGCCAGCGCGATACATCTCTGTCACCTGATCCATCGTGAAGACGCTGGGCGCATTGTAAAAGTAGATCCCGAATGGCAACTGTTGCCCGCGCGCCAGATGGTAGGCCGTGTCGTACTGCGACGCGTATCCATCATCCAAACCGATGATAACCGCGGGCGTCTTGTGCCCGTTGCGCTCCAGATACTGGGGCAGAACGGTCCCCGTCTCCCGCCGGTGCATTCCCCGTCTCGTGTTGATTCGGGCCATTCGGCTAGCTCCTGATGAATGCCAATTGCAGCACCAACCCCGACGCGCTATAGGTCGGTGTGCCCGTGCCCACGATGGCCGCCACATAGAGCGACGTGGCTGCCGCCTTCATCATTAGCCCCAGGTTAGTCAGCGTAGCCACCCGCGCCGCGCCCATATCCACGTAATCCCCCGCCGCGATCTCCACCGTACCCAGGATGGTCGCGCACTCGGTATCGTCCGGGTCTGGCACAGCGTTGAGCGTCCCGAAATCGGTTGCCGCGTTGGCAAAGACCAGCGTCATGCTCACGCCCTGGTCATCCTTGTCGAGCAGTGTCAGCGACTGCAGAATGCAGATCCCGGCGGCCACCCTCACGGCGCCCGCTATCTCTGTGCTGTCGAACAGCAGGTCACCAGATCCATAGATGTTCGTGTCACAAGTCGGCGTCACCGTCACCACGATGTCAGAGGCGCCTACTAGGCCAATCACGTTTTCGCTCGCGCCGATGGTAGCCGTCACTGTGCCCGAGACCGGCAATGCTGTGCCGCTGCCATCCACTTTGAGCCCACCGCCGGCCCCAAGCGCCGCAGGCAGCCCGCCACCCTGGAGCGCGCTAGTCGCCGCCCCGCTTGGCAATGCGCTGGACAGCACATCCACCTGCATCTCGGTTCCAGCCACGGCCCCGGCGATAGTCGTGATCCCCGCGTTTGTGACGGCCACAGTCCCCGACACGGGCACCGCGCTCTGGTCGCTCGCCACGACCACGGGCACGCTCGCGGCCATAGCCTGCTGCCCGGCCACGACTGGAACGCTAACCCCATCGCCGCCGGCGTCCAGCTTGACGATCTGCATGTGAACGCCGCTAACGTCATCGGTGCGAACGGATTTCCCCGTCCCCGGCGTGATGTCTATGTTGTCTACCATGCCCTATCCTCCGCTCAAATTCGTACTCACCCGGATCACCCGTTGGTCCGGTATGATTTCCAATTCCGTCCACCCGGTAGGCAGCGATGCCATGTCCTTGCGCTCCGCGTACTGCATGTCCGAGCACAGCGCCGGGATGCTGATACAATGCACCACGTCCCGATGCACCAGGCCGCGTCTAAACCCTGGCCGCCAAACGCTGCGCGCCATGTACTGTGCCCGGTGCGTGTGCCCGGACACTACCACGTCAACACCGTCCACCTGCGAGGCTAGGCGGTCCACCCTATTCGCCGTGGCCCCCGGCGTGCCGCCGCCGCCGCTCCCGTGGCTCAGGAAAAAGTGAAACGTCGTTGAGCCGCCTTGCTTGGCATCGCTGGACTGCCCGAAACGCCATGACAAGAAGCCGCGGTGATCCAAGCGATGCTCCTGGCCCTGGACGCTCAAGCCATCCAGGATCATCGAATAAACGTCGTGCTCGCTGTGCTGCAATATCTTTTCCTCGTGATTGCCCGAGCACAGCGCCAGACATTTTTCGCGCGTCGGCCCCATGATGTCCAAGAATCGCGTCACCTCGGCCTTGGCGATGTCCGACAACTCTGCCGCCCCGAACATCCACACCGGCAGCTCTTCCGGGTCGAAGCGTGGGTCACGCATGTTGATGAACTCACAGTAATCGCCCAGGCCAATCCAATAACAGTTCGGCTCCTTATTAAGCGTTTCGGCCATTTGCTTTAATAAGCGCTCGTCGCAATGCTTGTTGCCCAAGTGCGTGTCGCCGACCAAAATCAACGTGAACGACTCGGACCTGCTGCTATACCTTGTAAAATGTGTAACATGTCTCACGGGTCATCGACAGCTTTCCAGCTCAGCGACCCGCGATTTCAGCTTGCTAACCTCTGCCTCAAGCAGCGGGATGCGCGCGTTCTCCTGGCGCAAACGGCTATTATCCCCGCGTAACTCCACAATTTCCTTGCGCAACTCTTCCACGTACTGCATCATGTCGTCGCGCAACGCCTGCCGCGCCTGGGCCTCGTTGCCCTCGTGCTCAGCCTCAGCCTTTTTGTACCCTGCCCTGGCCGCCGTCCATGCGCCTATGATAGAGACCAGCGCCGTCACTAGGATGCCGATAAGCCCTTCCGTCAATGTGATCTGCAACGTTCGGTCCTATTCTGCCAGGAAAGTGTAGACATTCGTTCAACTTCGTGCTATGATGTTCGTGTGGCCCTTCATGGCGCGGGAGTCCTGGCCGATTGCCGCGCTGTGGAGGGCCACTAACTTGCGGCCTCACTTATGGCGAATAACGGTAAATGCTCCGCGCACCAGTAGGCCACGCGCGCCCGCGCCAATTCCACGTACTCCGCCTCTGCCTCGATGCCTAGCACGTCCTCCCAGCCCGCGAGATGCGCCCCGATGCACTCGGACGCAACGCCGGCGAAGGGTATCAGGATGCGCCGCGGCGCGTACTCGACAGGCGGCAGTAGCAGCGTGGCCAGGTAGCGCGCCAGGGCGATGGGCTTGACAGTCGGATGGCTGCAATGTACTGGCTTACGCTCCGCATCTGGCGTATTGCCCATGTGTTGGCGTGACCATTCATCTTGTGCATAGGTGCCGATGTGATGCGTTGGCATCCCCTCCAGCCCCCTGTCTCTCTCCGCCCGGCTTGCCTTGGCGCAATAGTAGAACGGCTCTGCCTGCTCCAGCGCATAGTCGCATTGCTGGAAGAAACGGGCGGCGGTGCCGGTGTCCGAGTATAGCGGACGGCTTGACTTGTCGGCGTAGTACCCGAATACTGTCCTATCACCCGAACCGCTTACGGCGTGACTCTCTGCGGCTTTGGCTGTTTCGGCGTTGGCACAATAGGCGCGTCGTTCCCCGCTCTGCTCGCCCAACGCCTTGACCGGGCAGCCATCGGCGCATTGCCACTCGTCTACCTGCTCGTATAGCTCCGACGCGCGAGGATCATCCCCCGGCGCTAGCGGCCCGCTGTAAACGGTGACGGCAGACTTGGCGCGCTTGTCGTTGCTTGGATGCGTGCCCCTCACCCGCTTGACCCCGACGCGCCTGCATTCGGGCGTGTGCTGGAGGATGAGGTTGCTCGGCCAGCGGCCAGCGGTGCCATTCCATTCTGTAGCGCCCCGCTTATCGCCATGCATAAAGAACTCGCAGCCCCCGGACTTGTCCGCCCTAGCATTAGAAGTGTCGCCATTCGTCCCAATCCGCGCGCCGTCTATCCACAGCGCCCCGGCCCCGTACTCGGTGATGCTGTCCACCGGCCTGCCCGCGTAGGGCTTTTGGAAGACGCAGATGGGCTCTAGCGCGGGCTTGAGCGCCTGGAGGCCGTAACGATGGCCGGACCAGGTTGCGGCTAGGTCGGTCGCGGGTGCGGTGACCATGCCCATCGTTTGCTGTTCGGCAATGCCGCCCCCGTAGGTATCAAGTGAGCGGTTCTCGGGATACGCCCTCTTATCGCCAAACCGGATGTTTGGCCCTATCACTTCCCGCTCCGCCCCCGCTGCCCTGTCCACTTGCGTGTCGATGCGCGTGGCCTTGGGGAAGCCGCTACCGTACACCCAGCCTATCATGCTATGCAGCACGAACCCCGCATCCTCTATTGCGCACGCCATGCGGTGATACGTGCGCGCGCCTGAGAACGCCATGCAGAACGCCCCCGGTAGCAGGTGCGGATAGATGGCCGTTGCCCACTGATAGCAGAAATCATAGAACAGTTTGGCATGGTCTTGTGGCGTCTCGTCAAAACGCGGGCTACCACATCGGCACCCATCGCTGCCCCGCTTGTGCTTGTGGCATGTGAGACATACGGGATTACGCTTGCTGCCATGAACAGGCAAGGGCAAGTCGTGCCCAGGAATACCCAACTTTGCCATGCCCGTTTTCCAAGGCGCATCCCAAGCCTTACCCATGAACTCAAGGCCATAGGGCGGGTCCATAAGGGCAGCGTGGAACTTTGGCCCGTCGTACCCCTTTGCCCAGCGCAGCACGTCGGCCTGTACTATGTCGATCATCCTAGCCGCTCCGCCAATTCCCGTGCTTGCTTTTCCGTTATGCCGAACGAGCGCCAGTCCTTGGTTGGTGCGGCGGTGAATAGCATCGCCCCGGCAAGGTAATCGTCCTGCTCCAGTTCCCCCGCAAACCAGACCAGCTCGTTACAGTAGTCGGCCCAGTCCATGCCCGGCACCTTGGTCCAGCCCTTGCGCCCGCGGCCCACGATACCCAGATCTATGCCGCACTCGCCTAGCAGAATCGGCGGGAGTCGTAGCCCCGCTTGGACAATTTCCCCTGCCAGTTGGCGGTATCTGAGGATAAGCCTATCCGCGTCGGTCCATAGGTGTGGAGCGCTGTAGCAGTGTAGGCCCAGGTAATCGCCAACACTCAGCATCCGCACGAACTCGACAATGGTCCCGTCCGCCGGGTTGCGCTCACTGAAATTGCCCACTACGCAGCGCAAGCCCTCGGCGTGGCACAGGCGACACCACTCGGCGGTGAATTCGTCCAGGCTCTCGCGCTGGCCCGTGGTGTGAATCACCGCCGGCTCGTTGCACGATTCCCAGGCATGGATGTGTGGCGCGCGCTTGTACCACGGTAAGCAACGCGCAAAGTAGTCTTGTGCGCCCAAGCGCCCCCGCACGTAAAACGCCCCCTCGTCGCCGTCGCTCATGTAGACGCGGCCAATGGTGCGCTTGTCGGGGAATATGTTATCCTCGGGTGGGTCCAGAAGTTTTACATAGTCGGCAGAGAAGTGAACGCGGCGCATCCAGTTGGCCCGCAACTGCCAATGCAATCCTAACTTTGACACGCGGCCACCTCCAAGGGCATGGCGATCTGCTGCTGCGCCTCGTTCACCCGTCTTTGCGCTATGGCAAAGTATCCCGCGTCCTGCTCAATCCCGATCCCGTTGCGGCCCGTGTTAATGCAAGCCACGAGAGTCGTACCAGACCCGCAAACGTTATCTAGCACCGTCTCGCCTTCGTTGGTGTAGGTGCGGATTAGGTACTCGCAGAGCGCCACGGGCTTTTGCGTGGGATGCACTCTGCTGTTTCGCATGGCCGCGCCGCTGAACTCCATAATGGACACCGGATGATATTCGTTGCTCCACACGAGCGGGCTTTCGGCGTTGTTGAACGTACCATGCTTGTCTTTGATTCCGCCCTTCCAGCGCCCGCGCCCTGTCACGTTTTGCGGATTGTAAGTGTGGCCGTTCCTGCTGAATACACAGACATCCTCGTGAATCTTCAAGGGCTGGACATTTGCGAGTATCCCGTTACCCGCCAGCTTCTTATCCCACACCCAGCAATACCTAAACCATTCTGGGTTGCTCATCACCAGCGCGCTCGTGAACGGCTGCGAGCCGAATAGCACGATAGCGCCGCGTGGCTTGATGATGCGCTTGTACTGCGCCCATAGCGGCTCAAAAGGTATCACGGTATCCCACTTGCAGGCCGTCGTGCCATAGGGCAAGTCGGCCAGAATCATGTCAGCGCAATGGTCCGGCAAGGTCGGCATGATGGCTAGGCAATCGCCGCAGAATAGCGTTACCGTCACTTCTCCGCCTCTATCATCCCTCTCAGCGCAATCACAGCCTCGCTGGCCGCGCGTCGCTGAGTCTCCGCCGCGTTGATGTGCTCCGTGGCCTCGCTCATCTCCGCGTAGCAGCGTTCCAGCGCGTCGGTAGCCACGGCGATCTGTGCCAGCATGGCATCCCAATCCGGTTCCACTACAGGCGGCTCAGGCTCACCGCCGCCGTCCACTGGTACGGCAAGGACGCGATGCACCGCGGCGCCATCGCCCGTCAAGGTGAACCGCCGATCTTCCACCGTCACGTCCAGCGTATCCCATAGCCCGCTGCCTGTGCCCGCTAGCATGGTGGCCCCGCCGTCCAGCGAGAGCCAGTGGCCCGGCTCATCAAGCCAGCGGATAGCCACGTCGTACGGCCCCTCGGCAGCTAGGCTAATCTCGAAGGTGGCCGACGTGATGCGCCGGCATTGCCGCGACTCGGGGGCATCGCTTGGGCCGATGTCCTCGAAACGCGGCGCGTCGGCGTCGTCCAGCATGTGGAGAAAATAGTCCCAGTTCCCAGGATGGCCGCTACACCCATAGGGCAGGTACGTCCCATCCGGCTGTTTCTGTGTCCATTTCTGCACCGGGTATTCCATGTCTCGCAACACGCACCACGCATCGGGCGCATCCGCCGCCGTCTTGCCCGTGTGGCTCTCGATGAATTGCACCTGTTCCGGCGTGAAGGCGTCCAGCAGGCCGCTATGGATGTCCACCGCCACGGGATGGTAGGCCAAGCTGGCGTAGATGCTCCACCAATATTTCTTCTTATCCTGGTAGCCATAGGCCGATTCTACCCATGTAGGCACGCCCATATCATTGGCCCATTGCATGGCGTCCCAGCTCCCGACAAAGTTGTCGAAGCCCTGGTGGCTATCCAAGTCGTGGACAAAGCCGCCGTTGTGCTTGATGCCCTGGCCGTTGGCCGCTGCGTGCTCTGCCAGCGCCCTGCGCCCCTGGCCGATGGATACGACGGTAAACACCGGCGTCTTGGTGAACGCCTCCTTGTGCCAGTCCGAATAGGCCATGCAGAGCTGCCCAAAGCGATAGCCCTGGTTGCCGTCGCCAAACGGCGCCTTGCTCGGCTGGTTCTCTATGTCTAGCCCTGGCCCGGCAAAGATCGCATCAAACACACCGTCATAGCGCGCGCCAAAGGCCAGCACGAACTCCTTGAGGTAGTTCCACCATCGCCCTTGGTCGTTGTAGTACGGTAGCGCCGCGGTCTTGGTCACGTCGTTAACGGTAGCCGTTACGATCTTGCCCACGGGCCGCCCGTGCATCGTTGGCCGATTCATGCCATCGTAGACCCAGGCGGGCGTGCAATCCGCGAACGACTCCCAGCCGTCGAGCTCCGATAGGTGCGTGGCGATAGCGAAGGCTTTGGGCTTGTCGCCTTGCTTGTCTAGCCATGCGTCGATGATGTCCCAACGGTACTCGCCAGGGCCGGTGTGGAGGCGCTCCCAACGGTCGAAGCCATAGGCCCCGTAACCGTCTTGGGCGCCGCTCCACTCGAAAAACTTGTAGATGCTCACCGTCTCCTCCTAAGCCGCCGCGATGACGGGCGGCGTCAAAAACCCCGTCCATTCCAGCGCCACGAACATGATACACTGGCCTGTCGTGGCAAAGATACCTGACCAGTCGATGGTTACGTTGACCGTCACCACGTAGGCGCTGGTATCCGTGGCTGTGATCGTTGCCGTTGTAATGTCGCGGCTTGCCGGGGCAACGGCCGCCGATGTGCCCGTGTGTAGGGTGTCTAGTGCTGTGGTAGATCCCGCCGTCGCCTCTACGACGTGCGCAATGCTGGCCTGGATTCCCACCGCTGCCATGTTGGTCTCTGTGCTCGTGGCCGCCGCCGATGCCATGGCAAAGATGTGCGCTACCCAGGCACCGCCGTCGTTGTTGCCCGTCTCGTTGACGGTCGTGATGGTCAGCACCGGAGTGCTGGTGTTGTCACTGATCCCCGCCTTAGAGACGGTCTTTAGCAGCGTGTAGGTGCCCACCGCGCCGCCCGAACCGCTCATGATGGATAGCGCGCGCAGTTGGTTCAGCTCGCGCTCGATGCGATCCAGGCGTTTAGCCAATGTCGGGATGATGCCCGGAAAGTGCTCTAGCTGTGTCATACGTCCACCAGCTCCACAGTGATAGCCTCGGCCTCCGGCGCTGATACGGTGATGGTCACAGACTGGATCTTCTTGGTCCCGCTATAGCTCCCGAAGCGCGTCGTCACCAGGTCGCCGAAAAAGTAGTGCTGCCCATAGTACGAGCCCGGTATCTGCAAGACCGTGCAGGTGAACTCGTCTCGTGGCCTGTTCTGCCACAACTCCGCCGCGCCCGCCGTGGTCAGCCCGGCTGTGCCCGTGCCCTCTTGCGTGCCATTGACGAATGCCTCACAGCGGTTCCATGTCGAGTCGTTGATGAGCCCCGCCGTCTCGCTCCACACCGTGACCCGCGTGGCGCCCTCACCATCGCCGCCTGCGAGCACGGCGTTGATCTCGTCGTGGCGTGTGCGGCGCAGGTCCGCGCTGGCCATGTTGCCGAACTCCGGCGCAAAGGTCACGGTCGCGCTGCGGTCTGTGCCGCGCTGCCCGGCGTACCAGTCGAACTCGAACGTCGCCGCGCCCGAACCGATTACGTCAAAGTCTCCGCCGCCCACCGCGGCGATCTCCTGGCATACCTCTAGCAAGTTGCGCCATGAGCGTTCCATGGTGACGCTGTTGCCCCCGGCCCCATCGGCCTCTAGCGTAAAGCCAGTGAATGGCCGCGTGCTGCCCGGCCCGGCCTGCTCATCCACGAATGCCTTGATGACGGTCTCGGCTGCGCCCGTTTTCGAGCCGGTGATGTTGACGCTCGGAACGATGATGCGCCGTTTCAGCAGGTGGGTATAGGCCACGCCGGTAGACTCGAACATATACGCGCCCTCAGCGGTGAGGTATGGGCGCCATCCCCGGTGGAAGTATTCGGCTTCTTTGTACCATGCCAAGCCCTGGCCCTCATCGCGGCGCCAGAACTCTAGTTGTGAGTCAAGGACGAAGAGCGCGACCTTGGCATCGCCCGCGCGCATACGCAAGGCATACGTGCCAACGCCGTTGACGATCTTCGAGAGCGTGAACTGCTCATAGTCGTCGATAATGGCGTCTAGTGCCCCGTCAAGCCCTTTGAGCCGTATCTGCCAAATGGCGCTCATCTATACGGCCTCCGCCAGCGGCATAGCTAGCTGCTGCTGGACCTCATTAGACTTGGCGGACGCACGGCGAAACGCTAGATACTCATCCATCATGCGCTGGAGTATGGCTTCTAGTTCGTCGGGCTTGTATACTGCTGTTTTGTGCTCATAGCTTACTTGCGACCACGGGATAGACGATATGCCACCAGTTATGCTATCATCGCTCATGACGCTGCCACCTCCAGAATGGGCAAGGCTAATTGCGCCTGTGCGTCGGCTATCCTTCTCTGTGCGATAGCGTAGTATCCCGCGTCCAGCTCCACGCCCACGAATGAGCGCCCCGTGTTGATTGCCGCCACGCCGGTTGTCCCGCTACCCATCACAAAATCTAGCACCGTGTCGCCCTCGTTGGTGTAGGTGCGTATCAGGTACTCGTACAGCGCCACGGGCTTTTGGGCGGGATGAACTAGGCCCGTAGCTCTTGGCACGCTGTCAAAGCGCTGGACACTTGTAGGGCTGACATATTCCTGCCAGATTTGGTCACGAAGCACCATACCTGTTCGCGCTATCGTTTGCCCTTGTTTGTGTTTTAGGATTCTGCCCTTACGCGCATTATCTATAGCTTGCTTAGAACGGCTGAGCTGTTTCTGAGGATTGTAAATGCACGAGTTCTGACTGAACACCAAGATGCTTTCATGTGTTTTATTCGGCTGGGTCCGAAGGAGTATGGGATTGCATACTGTATTTTTCTCCCACACCCATTCGTACTTGAACCATGTTGGGTTGCTCATCACCAACGCGCTAGTAAACGGCTGGCTTGCCGTGGTCACGAACGCCCCGCGCGGCTTGAGTAACCGCTTGACTTGCGCCCACATCGGCCCGAACGGGATAACCGTGTCCCACTTGCAAGCGGTTGTGCCATAGGGTAGGTCGGTTATGATGGCATCGAACGGCCCGTCAAGTGTGGGCAGCAAGTCCAGCGCGTCGCCGCAGTACAGGTCAATCGTCATGATGAAATGCGGCCCAAGTATTGAATCTCCCACCCCATCATCTGGCAATCCGCGTTGATGGTGTCCGAACCGTGCCCGCCCTGGCGCTCGAAGGTGATAGCTACGTGATCCCCCGCGGCGATGGCCCCGAACGCCGTCTGTATGCTGGTCCACTTGGTGATATGCCCGCCCGTCACGGCTTGTGTCGTGGCCGCGGTCGTCACCGCCGCCTGGGGCACTTCGCCCGTGGCCGCGTACTGGAGCGTCTGCGAGGCGTAGCCGTTGACGGCCCCCGCTCCGCCGTTGAACAGGACCGGAATCACGATGCCCGTCGAGACATAATCCGATGGCACCATGAACGACCCGTAGCACTCTACCGTCTTGCCGTTGACCATCAGCTCGCCGAACTCCTCCGAGTCGGTGCGGTCTAGCTCCGCGTTGTCGGTCACGTTCCAGCCACCGATGCAAGGTACCCACAGCGTCCGCGTGCCCGTGGCGATCATGGCCGCTTCAATCTCGATATTCGGGTGCAGGAATACCCGGTCATCGGTCACGGTGATAACATCGCCTGTGGTGATGGTGCCCTCGGCCAGCGGGATGTCCCATGTCGTGTTTGCCACTTGCGTCATAGCCGGGATAGCCGCTGTGCCGTCGGCTGATTCGATCTTAGTCACGCGCACCGTCTGCGCCGCCCAGGATGCCCGGAGCACGATGCGGTAGCCCGTTGTGCCCACGACGGGATGCGCCAGGTCCACCGTGGCTGCCGCCGAGTTATAGTACGGGAAACCGTACACCAGCGCCCCGCCCGTGTTGACCGACATGGTACGGCCCGTGCTGTTGGTCACGGCCAGCGCGTTGAGGTAGTTTTTCAGCACGCCCTCATCCGCCGCGGTGCCGACAAACATCATGCGGTATATCTGGTTTAGGTTGGCTTGCGTGTAACCCGAGTCGGTGCCATCCCCCGTGCCGTCTGTAGTCCACAACCACGAACTTTCGCTCACCTGATTGCCTCCTAAATCCCGATATACCTGTTGTAGTAGGTCACTGTGCAACTCGTGGCGTTGGTCGCGTTGATGCCCGTCAGGGTGAATTGGTTGGCGCCGTCCTGAAAGTAGGGGTGCGGCGCAATGACAAAGCTGGCTAGGTCCGAGTCGGCGGTCAAGTCGCCTATCTTGTTAGTGCCCGAATTATCCTTGACGGTCTTATAGCCGTACCGGCAATCTATCTCGTAGTAGGCGCCCGCGGCGATGGTAGTGCCCGTAAAGTCCAGCTTGACCGTGGCGGTCCCGCCCTCGATGGAATACGCCGTCAATACGGGATTCTCGATCGGCCCCGTGATCTTGATGATCGGGTAGCTGAACCATGTGCCGGGGTACAGGAATTGAGTGGTCTCGTCCACGACGGTTCCGCCCAGGCCAAAGGGTATTTCCATGTCCACCATCAGCCCCTCGCCGCCGGCGGTCACGTCCATCGTCACGACCTCGGGGTTGGGGTCGTACCATACCGGGTCATGCGCTATCAGTTGCAGCACCGAGCGATCGAACCCGTCGTGCTCGCCCGCGCGCGGCATGGTCAGCGAGTCCAGATAGTGGACGTTCATCCGCACGGTCGAAGCCGTCAGGAAGAACGTGGGCAACGTCACGTCCAGATACAGCTCGTGGTCTATGTCGTTGAGCATGTCGGTCAGGGCGTTGCGATAGAGCCAGTCCGTGTTCCAGTTGTCATCTCGCACCATGGCCAGCGAGAGCGTAATCACCCGTGGCGCGAGCCTCGCGTTGACCTGTGTGGCGCCGTGCTGATATGGTCCCTCTTGCGTTACGCGCTGCACCGGCGCCAAGCCTAGCCCATCATGGGCCAGCAGGTGGATAGACGACGTGCCAAAGACCAGGCTATCGCCGCGAAAGTTCCGAAGCGTCAGGATTTCTCCGGTCATGCTGTCCCCGCCATCTGTAGCGCCGTCACGGTGGCGCGCAAGCTGTTAGGCGACTGCGCCGCGCCGGTCTGCGTGATGTTGTAGGTGTTCGTGTTGTTGGTCGTCACCGTTGGAGCCGCGGTCGGCGTGCCCACGTTCATCGCCGCGCGCATCCCCGCCATGATGCCATTGCCGATGGCCTTGCCCGCGGTGTAGGCGGCCTGGTAAAGCGCGCTCTGCCTGTCACTGAAAGCGGCGATGATGTCCTTGAGGCCCTGCTTGACCGCTTCCACAGCGTCGCCCATGCTATCGGCCACGGCCTCGGCAAAGTCATCCAGCACCCCATGCGCGGTGTTGGCGTCGCTCTCCCCGCCGATTAGGGCGATGGTAGAGAGCCCGGCCTTCACGGCGTCATAGATGGATGATGCCACGGCCTGGAACTCCGCCGCGCTGGTGGTCGCCGTATCGCCAAGGTCGATGGCCAGCGATTCCACCTTGCCCACGATGAACTTAACGGCCTCCTCAAAGACGCCCCACTCTTTTTCCACGTTGGTATTCTTGGGCAGCTTTTCAAGCGCCAAGATGTTGTCGATGCCCGGTTTGATGACGCCGATGGCCGTTTGTACGTTGGCCGAAAAAGCGGCCATCTTGGCTAGTTTCGCGGTGTCCAACGTGCCGTCCTCTAGCGCCAATACCCAGCGGTCGGCGATGGCCAGGATACCCATGAGGATGGTGTCCAGGTCTTGGGCAAAGTTGAGGATCTTTGTCGGCAGACCCGAGACGGCCTTGTAATCTGCTACGGAGGCGATGGCGTCAATGACGGGCTTGATGAACCCGACGCCCTTTTGTACCGCGTCCGAGAACTTGCCCGCCTCTTCGAACTTGGCATAGACCTCTTCAGGGGTCAGGTAGTACGGCGTGCCCTCACGGAAGGCGTTCATAACGCCTTCGACCAGGATCATCAGGGAGACCATCAGGTCGGCTACGTTCGCGCCAAAGTCACGTGCCCTGGTAGCTATATCTGCCGAAGCGACAAAGCCGCCCAGTCCAGCAATGGCGTCCATCACAGGCTTAATAAAGCCCACGCCTTTTTGCACAGCATCCGAGAACTTGGCAACGTCCTCGAACTTTTTGTACACCTCTTCCGCCGTCAGGTAGTAGGGCGTGCCCGTGCGAAAAGCGTTCATCACCCATTCGACCATGGACACCAGCGCCACGGACAATTCGGCCACGTTGCGCCCAAAGGCAGTAAGCCGCGCGGGCAGGTCCACTACCAGCTCGAACTCGCTGATTTGGGCGATGGATTCCACCGCCGTCTTTACGACGGTCAGAATCCTGCCCGCGCTCTCTGCGAACTTTTCCGCGGCAGGATAGCCGCTCTGGTCCAAGTTCGTGGCGATGGCCGCCAGGTTGTTGCACACCACAAGAACGCCGGTGATGATCCACGACCACTTGTAGGCGGCCTTGTCAATCTCATCCAGCACCGCGCCCGCTAGCGCTGTTATCGCGCTCACGGCAGGCTCGATTAGCACGATGATCTTGTTGATGGCCTCAGCCGCCGTTGCCGCTGCGGGATAGCCGGATATGTCCAGCGTGGCCGCAATGGCTGCCAGGTTGTTGCAGATGACCAGCACCGCCGTAATCACCCAGCTCCACTTGTAAGCGGCGGTCTGCATGTCCTCGACAGTGGCCTCGGCCAGCGCCGTCATAGCTGTAGCGGCGGGCTCCACGATGCGCACAATGTCGAGTATCTGGTCTACGATCTTGCGCGCCGGGCCGAATAGTGTCTTGATGGCCTCTTCGGTCGGTCCCCACTTGGCAGCCTCGGCTACAATCTGGTTTAGTATCTCGTGGACAAAGGCCACGAATCCGCTGATCTTCTCCATGCCGACCTTGGCCAAGTCCAGCTCGCCCAGAGAGAGCAGCGCTTCGGCGGAATCAGAGATAAAAGCCACTACTTCGCCAAGCTCTTTGGCAATGTTCTTGGCCAGGTTGATAGCATCGGCGTTCTCGCCAAACTCGCCCCCCGGCAAGTCGTATAGGCCAATGAGCGCCTTGACGACCATGTTCAGCGTATCAGAGATGGCCGCGCCCCAGCGCGCCAAGTTGGACGTGTCGGGGTTGGCCGTCATAGCGTTTATCGCATCGACCATGCCGCGCACGAACTCGACAATGCGGTCCGTGGCGTTGAGAATGGCCTCTAGCGCGTCATCGCTCCCGGCCTCAATGCCAATGGTCAAACCAGCCATGACCTCATTGCCAATTTCGATCATCACCCTGGAGGGCGAGGCGATGCCCAGCAGTTTCTTGGCTATCTCGGGTATCTTGTTGACCGTATCTTCGATGGACGTAACCAGCTCGTCCACTTTGGCCTCGATGCCCGAAACGATGCCTTCGACGATGTTGTGCCCAATCTCTAGCACCTTATCGCGGATGCGCTGCTTGATGGTCTCGGTCAAAGCTAGTTGCGCCAAGAACACATTCCAGAACGCTTCCCATAGCACGGCGCTAGACAGGACCGACCAACTCGCCTTCAGGACGGCGACAAAGGCGTTGCCAAAAGCCTTAGATACCGGAGAGTTTTCCTTGCCCTGCTCATTCTGCAATTGCACCGCGATGGCCGTAACGGTTGTGGCGAACTGATTGAGCACCGGAGTCAGGTTGTTTTCTAGCCATACTCCGCCATTGACTATCCAGTCCGAGATAGCTTGGCCGATATTCTCGATCTTCTCGGCGGCCATGACTTGCGTAATGCGGTCACGCGTCCCGGCGGATATGCCCGTCATATCCATCCCGGTGATGGTCTCTTGCACCTTGATCTTGGCGTCCTCGAACCACTGCCCTATCTTTTCGCCTATGGCTGTGGCGGCGTCGCTGACCTTGCTCACCGCATCGACCAACGCCGTCTTGACCTTATCCCAAACGGCCTTCCAGTCGATGCTGCTAACCTTGTTTCCCACCTCAGTAGCCGCCGCGGTAAACCATGCCTTGGTCTTCTCCCAAGCCTTACTCGCAAAGTCGCCCACGGTCCCGGCCACGTCGATAAGCGCCGTCCGCACTCTGTCCCAGACGGCCTTCCAGTCGATCTCCCCTACTTTGTCTTTGACGCTGGTGGCCGTTTCCTCGAACCATGCCTTGACCTTGGGCC
>Ga0265297_10006445_pt1 | contig 17043 bp, 11 predicted proteins | sample Munlanlwell13791_FD_192502 | JGI IMG/M metagenome (GOLD analysis project Ga0265297, IMG submission 192502) | Leachate microbial communities from a municipal landfill in Southern Ontario, Canada - Leachate well 137-91 | ecosystem: Engineered > Solid waste > Landfill > Unclassified | place...
TACGCGTCGTTCTGGAAATACCTCCAGCGGCTCGACAAGCACGTGGATGTGGACCGCCTTGCGGTCAAGGCGGCACACAAGCGCGAGATGGAAATTTGGGGCGTCGGCACTATGTTCGACTGGGGCAGCGCAGCCGACACGCCATGTTTCGGCGATTTTCCGCACAATAGCGAGTCGCGTCTGCGGCAGCGGCATCCCGAGTGGGTGCCTGTGGACAAACACGGCGTGCTGCGGCAGGGTGGGCCGATTGAGTTCGCCTACCCGGAGGCGCGCAAGGCACTGACAGACCTGCACCTGAAGTTTGTGGACCGCGACGGCTACGACGGCATGGCGCTCCTGACCTATGTCGAGAACTTCAGCTTGCGCTTTCCTGATGAATTCGGCTTTAGCGAACCCGTCGTGAAGGAATTCAAGCGCCGGGCCGGCATCGATGTGCGCACACAGCCGTTCACACGAACCGCCACACGCTACGACTGGCAGGCGTTGCGCGGGGAATCCGTCACCGCCTACCTGCGCGAACTGAAGACGGAACTGGCCAGGCGCGGCAAGAAACTCGGCGTTTGTCTCAACCCCAATCAGCCGCGCCTGCCGCAGTTCTGGACGGCGGTCGGCTCAACGATCAGTGCAGGGCACATCCTGTTCGATCTCGACACGTGGGTGCGCGACGGGGTGGTGGACCAGTTCGTCGTCTGGGGTGGATGCCACGGACCGGCGCAGTTGAAGACGGTCGAAGATTCTCTCTGGTTGGCGCGCGATTCGAAAACGGCGGTGGCTGCGATGACCTCCAGTCCGTTCGCGGAACGATGGCAGCCGTTCCACAAGCGCGACGTGCCGATGATGCTCGCGGTGGGTGACGACTGGCAGTATCTCGAATGCTGCAACGTTCCCGAACAGCCGCTCGACGCGCTGCGCGACAAGGACGACTTCGCGCGGCTGCGCGTGCTGGCGCAGATTGCGCGCGGCAAGACGAAGACGACGTTTGAGAACATTGCGCCGCTGGCGAAGGATTCGAACCTGCTTGTTCGCCGCATGGCGCTGCTGGCGTTGGCGAAGACCAAAGATGCGCAGGCCGTGCCGCTCATCGAGGCCGGGCTTGCCGACCAGGAGAACGGTGTTCGTTGCGTCGCCGCGCAGGCGTTGCGCGAGTTGAACCGGCCGGAAAGCACCGCAAAACTGCTCGCGGCGGTTCAACGCTTCCCCACACACCCGCTCATGGAGACGGTCGTGCCCGCGTTGTCGAAGATCCAGCCGCTGCCGCGCGCTGAACTGGCCAAAGCTGCCGTCAAGCACGGCAACCCCGCGGTGCGCGTCGTTGCGATGCGCGCACTCGGCTCGATGGCGAACGGGGAACTGGTGCCGACGTTCGCGAGGGGGCTGAACGACGGGGACCGCTACGTCCGGTTCGCTGCCGCGCAGGCGCTGGGGAACGTCACACGCAGTCCGAAGGCGGTCGAGACACTCATCGAGGCGATGAAGCAGGACAACGTCGTCGTTTCCGACCGCGCGGCCACATCGGTGGCCATGATCGCGGCGCGGCGGCACGAAAAAGAAATCGAGCCGTTGCGGCCACAGATGATCGAGGCGTTGAAGAACCTTTACGCCAAACTCGGCGACGGTTGCGCGCGGGCCGACGCGGACTGGGGCTATCGTCCTGTAGGCAACGCGTTGCTGAAGTGTGGCGCTGACGGCGAGCGTGTGTTGCAGGAATTCATGGAGCAGCGCAAGGACCGCCGTCTGGCCGAGCAGGCGTGGAAGAGCCTTTACGTTCGCCTCGACAACGGCGTGTTCAATGAGACGTGCGAGAAGGAAACCGACGAGGCGTTCAAGAAGAGGCCTGTATTCAGCCGCGATCTGCGCGTGGATCCGGCCAAAGGCGACGATGCGTCGATGAGTGGACCTTTCAAGACCATTGCGCGGGCCATTGCCATCGCGGGGCCGGGAGACGCGATTCATCTCGCGCCCGGGCACTACAAGGAGTCGGCTGCGTTTCACAACAAGTGCGGCGAGCCAGGCAGGCCGATCACACTCGATGGCCACGGAGCGACGCTCGATGGCGGCGAACCACTGAAGCTGGCTGATTGGAAGATGGTGTCCCCGGGACTTTACCTCAACCGCAGTCTGCTCCGCGTGGACCCCGCCAATCTTGGACGCTGGTATTTCGTGTGCGACGGCAAGATGAACCACATGGGCCGTTCCAGCAAGGGTCTCAGGCAGCCGTTGAAGAGAGTCGAGGATCTTGCGCCCGGTGAATGGACATACGTTTCCGATGCGCCCATCACTCGGAAAAGCAAGGGTGGCAAGCCGTGGGACACGCGGCATGTAAAGGGCGCGTTCTACATCAAAATTGATCCGGCGAAGACACTGGCTGATTATTATATCGAAGCGCCGATCCGGCAGAATGGCGTCTCCTTGAATGGGTGTTGCTCACATCTGGTTGTCCGCAACGTGACCTCCACGCACGTCCACAACGATGGTTTTAACATCCACGGTTACTCGCGCGACATCCTGTTCGAGAACGTCAAGGCGATTGAGTGCGGCGACGACGGCGTCAGCGCGCACGACGACTGCCAGATTCGCGTCAATGGCCTCGTCTCCATCGGCAATTCCACCGGCATTTGCGACGTGGGCGACAGCGTCAGCCACTACAACCGCGTGTTCATCAAGGACTGTCTCGGCCACGACCTCTACTTCCTCGATACGAATGAGCACTCGGTCAGCAACAGTGTCGTCTTATCGTCTGCGTGGCGCACGCTTGTGGTCACAGGCAATCCGAACACGAACAAGGTTTGCACGTTGAGTCTCGACAACGTTCTTATTCACCGTGTTACTGGCACCAACGAAGTTCGCGTGACCGCAGGTTCAGTGTTTGAAGGCCGGCATCTGACGCTGACAGGACTCCACATCCTCGCCACGGGTGGCGCGGTCACGTTGCGCGACTCCATCGTAGCCGGCACGCCGCCGCCGGAGATCAATGTCTGGAAGAATGTGCGCTGGCGGGCCGACCATAACCTCTACGACGCTCATTTCATCCGCCTCGACCAGAAGTTCTACTCACCGAAGACTTTTGCGGACTATCAGCGCGCCACTGGACAGGACAAAGCCTCGCGATGGATGAAGGTCGAATTCAAGCAACCCTTCGACGGGCGGCTTGCCAAGCCTGCGCCCGGCAAAGGCGTGGGAGTGGATATGTCCCGCCTGCCGTCCGCGATGCGGTAGCGGCGTTGGCTGCGCGAGATGCCTCACTCGTATCGCAGCGCGTCTATCGGGTCGAGTTTCGAGGCTTTGCGGGCGGGGTAGAAGCCGAAGAAAATTCCCACAGCGGCACTGAAGAGAAATGCCGCAACGATGGGCGTGATGGAGATGAGCGTTGGCCAGCCAGCGATGGCCGAAAGCGCCTTGGAAGCGCCAACGCCCATCGCGATGCCGATCACGCCACCGATGGAACTGAGCGTGATCGCCTCGGTCAGGAACTGCAACAGGATGTCGCGCCCATGGGCGCCAACGGCCATGCGGATGCCGATCTCTCGCGTGCGCTCGGTGACGCTGACGAGCATGATGTTCATGATACCGATGCCTCCGACGATCAGCGAAACGCTGGCGATGGCGCCGAGCAGGACGGTCATCGTCTTGGATTGTGCGGTTGCCATCTCGGCGATGTCCTGCTGGCCGCGCACGGTGAAGTCGTCGTCGCGGCCGGGCTGGATGCGGTGGCGCTGGCGCAGCAGTTCGGTGATCTGTTGTTGCACCACGGGCAGCAACTTCGGGTCGGCAGCCTGCACCATGATGGAGCGCAGCGTCGTCACGCCGAGAACACGTTTCATCGCGCTGGTATAGGGCACGACAATCACGTCGTCCTGGTCGCTGCCCATCACCGAGAGACCCTTTGACGACAGCAGGCCGACGATGGTGAACGGTACGTTCTTGATCCGCACAATCTGGCCGATTGGGCTTTCGTCGCCGAAAAGCTGCTGGGCGGTGGTCTTGCCAATGATGGCCACCTTGGTGGAGCCGCGCACGTCCAGCGGGGTGAACGGCGCACCCTCTACCAATGGCCACTGACGGATCTCGAAGTAATCCGGCCCTTCACCGAGAATCTGTGGCAGCCAGTTCTGGTTGCCTGCCGCGACCTGCGTGGCGGAGCGCAGTTCCGGACTGACGGCGCTGACGCCGGGAATCTCACGCCGTATGGCCTCGGCGTCCTCCACAGTGAGTGTGCCTGCGCCACCGTGACCGCTATGCACACCCGTGCGTGTGATGCTGCCGGAGAAAATGAGGATCACATTCTGTCCGAGGCTCGCGATCTGCGCCTCGATCTGCGACTTGGCGCCGTTGCCGATGCCGACCATCGTGATGACCGCGCCGACGCCGATGATAATGCCGAGCGCGGTGAGCACCGAGCGCATTTTGTTGCGCCGCAGCGCCCGCAACGCGGTTTTGATGGTGACGAGGATTCTCATGGCGTTTGCAGCGCCGGATCGAGCTGTGCTTGCAGCCGCTGTAATTCCGGTTCGGCGAAAATCCGATCAGTGACGGGTGCGTCGGACACCACGTGGCCGTCGCTCATGACGATGTTGCGTTTGGTGTAGTGGGCGATATCCGTCTCGTGCGTGACCATGACGATGGTGATGCCGCGGCTGTTGAGTTGTTGAAACACGTCCATGATCTCGATGCTGGTGCGGCTGTCGAGATTGCCCGTCGGCTCGTCGGCGAGCACGAGCGCAGGCTGGTTCACCAGCGCGCGGGCGATGGCAACGCGTTGTTGCTGGCCGCCGGAGAGCTGGCTCGGATGATGGCCGGCGCGGTCGGAGAGGCTGACGATGTCGAGCGCGTGCAAGGCCTTCTCACGCAACTCGTGGCTGCGCATGTGCTGCCGGGCGTAGAGCATGGGTAGTTCGACGTTTTCCAGCGCCGACGTGCGCGAGAGGAGGTTGAAGCCCTGGAACACGAAGCCGATCTTCTGGTTCCGGATGTCGGCCAACTCGTTGGTGCTGAGCTGTGATACGTCGATGCCGTCGATGCAGTAGCGCCCGCTCGTGGGCCGGTCGAGGCAGCCGAGGATGTTCATCAGCGTGGACTTGCCGGAGCCGCTCGCGCCCATGATGGCGACGAACTCACCCGAATGAATCTCCAGCGAAACGCCACGCACCGCCTGCACATCCACCTCGCCGGTGTGGTAGGTTTTGCGGATGTTGTCCAGTTTGATAACCGCGTTCATTCAATCCGCCTAGAATCGCCGCATCCCACCAAACGGACTGGATGCCGATGTTGCGCCTCGTTGTGAAACCGCGCGCGCCGTGACCACGTTGTCGCCTTCCTTCAAACCTTCGAGCACCTCGGTGTTCACGCCGTCGCTGATGCCGATCTTGATCTGTGCCGGCTGCGGGTTGTCGTCCGTCGTGCCGGCAGGGAGAATGTAAATCGTTCGCGTCATTGAACGCTCGCCTTTGCGCCGGCCCGACCCGCCGCCGCTGCGCGCTTTTCCACCCTCACTGCCAGCGGCCGCGGTGGCCGCAGATCCGCCGTTCTTTGAAGCTGCGTCCGTCGCGGTTGTCAGCCGGAAACGCAACGCAGCGTTGGGAACCTTCAGCACGTTGTCGCGCTGGGCGACAATGATCGAGACGTTGGCCGTCATGCCGGGACGCAGTTTCATGTCGCTGTTGTTCACCGCGATCACGGTGTCATAGCTGACGACGTTCTGGACGGTGATTGGCGAGTTGCGGATTTGCGTTACCTTGCCGCGGAACGTACGGAATGGGAACGCGTCCACTGTGAAGTTCACATCCTGGCCAACCTCAACGTTGCCGATGTCAGCCTCGGCGACGTTGGCGTCTATCTGCATCTTGGTCAGGTCGTTGGCGATGACGAACAAGGTCGGCGCGTTCAGGCTCGCGGCGACGGTCTGGCCGACGTCCACGTTGCGCGAGATGACGATTCCGTCCACCGGCGAGAAGATCGTGCAGCGCGCGAGGTCCACTTTTGTCCGTTCCAACGAGGCTTCCTTCTGCTTCACGCTGGCCTCGGCTTGGTGAAGCGTCGCCGTCGCCGTGTCCAGATCGGCTTGAGGGACGAGGTCTTTGGCACGCAGGCCCTTTTGCCTTGCTGCTTGCACCTGCGCCAGCTCCAGCGTAGCCCGTGCATTCGCCAGGTCGCCTTCAGCTTGGTGGACGGCGGCGTCATACGTGGCAGGGTCGAGTTGTGCGACGATCTGGCCTTCCTTGACGACCGAGTTGTAGTCCACAAGCAACTTCGCAATCATGCCTGAAATCTGGCAACCGACTTGGACATTGACGACGGGATTGAGCTGGCCTGTTGCGGTCACTGCCTGCGTCAGTTCGCCGCGCGTGATCGTCGTCGTCTGATACTGCGGCGTGTTGTCGGCGCGCAGCCACCAATACCACGCGCCGTATCCTGCGCCTCCGGCCAACAGCAGAAGGACCAGCGTCCAGATGATTTTGCCCATCACTCGATTCTTGGCCATGACTTCCTTTCGCCCGCGCCGCCGCAGAAACCCGTGCCGCGTGAGCAGCCTCGTGTTTCGCTGTCCAGATTTCTGGCACTCATTAGACGGTTATGCAACATCCTATTCAAACAGTTGTTTCAAAAAAATCCGAATATGCAAACGGCCCGGGCAGGGCGCGTCCAAAGATCATCGTTGGCGGCGCGGTGTCAACGTGTTGAAGGGTGCCGCAATCCATCAAGAACGGCAGCCGATTGCAGCAGCAACCTTCCCCAGATCTTCTGCAAAACTAGTCTTCAGGATCTTTTCCGGATGGCCGGTGGCGGTTTCCAAGCCGGGATCGGCCTGGATGGCGCCAAGGAACTTCGCGTGAGTGCTGAAGGAGCTGGGAGCCCCTGCGCTCAGGTTCTCGACGATACCGAGCAGCGGCACGTTGAGCCGCTCAAACAGCGCCAGCGACCTTCGCAACGTTTCCACGGCCAGCACCGCCGGCGTGGTCACCGCCAGCAGCTCCGCGCGTTTGATCCAGCGCGCCATATCCAGCGAGGCGTCGCCAATGCCCGGTGGCATGTCCACGATCAGGCAATCCTGCTCGCCCCATTGTGTCACCGCCAGCAATTCCAGCGCTGCCTGTGAGACATCGTTGCCTCGCAACGGCACGGCGCGGCCTTGTGAGAAGAACGACATGGACATGAACGTAATCCCGTGTGCCAGCGGCGGGTTGATGCCCGTCTCCTCGGTGTAATGGGCGTCGTTGATGCCGAGGATGATGTGGTCCGAGGCGCCGGTGAAGTCCAGATCGAGCAGGGCGGTGCGATGGCCTTTGCGCGCCAGCAACAGCGCCAGCACCGAGGCGATGGAACTCTTGCCAATGCCGCCCTTCCAGCCGGTGACGGCGATGATTCGCTTCACGCCGGAGATACGTTTCTCGATGACAGAACTTCGAGGATCAATCATGGCCGGCCTGTGATCTCCTGGATGAAAACGCCCCGGCCCCGCACGATGGAGAAGTCCGGGCTGCCGCATGCCGGGCAACGCATATAGACATGCGCCATTTCTGGCACGAAATGGATGGCTTCGCGTTCCTCTTCGCCGACCTTGGCGTCTTGCTCGGAGAATTCCTTCTTGCAGGCCTGACACTCAAACGCCGCTGCGCCCCGCACGGTGCGAACCTTCGCGCTTCTGAGTTCCGCAGCCGCGTTCGAAAGCTGGTCTTGCACCAGCGAGGCGAACATCTCGTTGTCAATGGCCTGCAGTTCGCCGATGTTCAAAACGATCTCATCCACCACGGCCAGTTTCTGTTGCCGTGCTGTCTCTGTGGCGGACGTGACGACCGCCTCAGCCAAAGCCCATTCGTGCATGTCAGTTCTCGATTCCAGGTGCGCTCAAAAGTGCCGCCGTGCGCAGAGAGTATCTTCGATCGCGCATCGGCGGCGTTGTTCGAGGGAAACAGTAGGCGGTTGTACTGCGTTCGGCAAGGCTTGCGATAGGACCTCATGAACACCGTTTAGCGCGACGGTGTAAGGTCCCGTAGACATGCGAGTCCCGGAGTGCAAGAACGCGACAGCGAGCGGTCGTGCGGTTCTCTTTCTTCTTTGTGGCAACAATGTTCTTGATGGCTGCGCCCGCGCGGTCTTAGGATGCACCCAGTTCTTTGAACCGTAGTTACCGCCGCGCGTTGGTGGCCCGACTGTTTCGGGCCAACGCGGGAAGCCGGTGAGAATCCGGCACGGTTGCGCCACTGTGACTGGCTACAAAATCTCAAATGCCACTGTTCCGCCTCGGCGGGATGGGAAGGCGAGATCAAGGTTCGATGCCAGAAGTCAGGAAACCAAACAACGCGCGCTCATCTGTCCGCACATCGAGTGATGTCGGGCACAAACTTCTTCGCACGAAGGAAGGATGGGGGAGCGGCTTCCGGCCTCACTCTCAGTTCCGACCTTCAACTGCCTCACCGGGCATTGAAGGTTTTTTGTTGTAGGGGATTGTTGGAGCGAGTGCATCACATCTGCCGGCTGGCTGATCCCTCGAAAAGGAGTCGTCAGCTAATGCAAAAGGTCATCAGTATTGTCATCTGTTTCACAGCCGTCGCCACCGCCGCACAACAAGAACCATCGGGCACGCCGCAGTTGCCGGAGGTGACTGTAACGTCCGGACGGTTGCCCGGCGAGAGTCTGCCTGTCACAAAAACCCCCGCGAATGTAACCGTGATCACCAGTGACCAGATCGAGCAATCCAGCGAATTGAGCGTGCCGGAAATCCTTACGCACCAGGTCGGCATCCAGAATACCGATACGGTCGGCTTCGGCATCGACGCAAAGCCAAACATGCGCGGCTATGGCGACCGCACCGGTGTGCTTGTGCTCGTGGATGGCGTTCGTATGAACAGTCCCGGCGACAGCACCGCCAACGCCCTCTGGGCTGCCATCCCCCCGCAGGACATCGATCGCATCGAGATCATTCGTGGCGGTGGTTCTACTATCTACGGCGAAGGCGCCATTGGCGGCGTCATCAACATCATTACCAAACACGACGCGAAGAAGTCGTTTGCCAACCTCGACGCGGCGGCCGGCAATCTCGGTTACTGGCGCGGCCATGCTGACGGCGGCACACCTTGGGGGCCCAGCCGAGTTTACGGCTCCGCCACTTACGAACAAGCCGACGGCGCTCGCGACTTCAGCGCTTTCTACAAGGAAACCGCCCAAGGCAACGCCGGCGTAACGACCGCTTGGGGCGATTTCGACGCGGGCGTGTATTACCACAGGGATCGGGTTCGCAATCCCGGCAATCTCACCCCACAGCAGTATCACGACAATCCAGACCAGGCCGGTTTCGCGACCCAAATGGACAACGAGATCACGCGCCTGAGCCTTGACTGGAAGAACTCGTTCGATTCCGGCTTCTCCGCGCACATCAAGCCTTACATCCAGAGTTACACGGAGGACCTCTCTTTTCCGAGCTGGCCGTCTGGCAACTACAAGATCAGCCAACCGAGTTGGGGCGTGACGTTGCAGATGAACCACACCACCGATGCGCTTGGCGGCCAGAACGTCGCAACGCTGGGCGGTGAGTTCATTCACCAGAACATGACGTGCTACAATTTCAACAGCAACCCGGACGGCATATCGGATTACGTCAATCATGCCACCGCAGGCGTGTTTGCGCAGGATGCCATCGACGTGACCGAGAAGCTCCGCCTGCAAGCCGGCGTGCGCTACGACACCCGCAGCTATGATTTGAGCCTGTTTGACTGGAACTCCTTCAGCCGGACGACGGAGTCACTCAACTATAGTGGCTTCAGTCCGAGCGGTGGCGCCGTGTATTCATTCACCAAGACGGAGAACGCTTACTTCAACATATCGCGCTCGTACAAACTGCCGATCGGCAACGACCTCATCTCCGTGGACCCTTTGTATCGCTCGAACGCAGACATCAAGCCCATTGATGCGACGAACTACGAAGTCGGTTTCCGGTGGGCACGATGGAAGGAGTTCAGCGGCAGCATCGCCCTCTACCACAGTGATATTCAGGATGCCATCGAACTGAATCCGTTCACCTACCAGAACCAGAACTATGACGAGAAGCGCAACGGCATTGAACTTGGCCTCCAGTCTTCCCCGGTGAAGTGGATGTCATTTTACCTGAACTACACCTTTCAGGATTCCCAGTTTGCCGGTGGAGCCTACGACGGGAACTCCATTCCCCTTGTGCCGCAACATCTCATCGCCGGCGGCGCAGCATGGATCCCGGTGCCTTGGTTCCGATGGTCGGTGGATGTCGTCTACGGGCGTGACCAGACCATTCTCAACGATCTGAACAACACTTTCGAAGCCAACCGATACACTGTTCTTAACACGCGTCTGACGTGGATTCCCTGCAAGTGGGGCCAGGTTTATGTCGCGATCAACAACATGCTCGACGACCGCTACGAGACCTTCCCGAGCTCAAACGGGCTTGCGACACGCGCCTACAATCCGGCCCTGCCGATCAATGTCCAGGCCGGCTTCACCATGAAATTCTGACGATGGAAACAAGCTTCCGACAGTTCAACCTTGTCCGATGAAACGTTTGCTCATACTGACGGTCTTCTTTGCTGCTGCGGCGGCGTTCGCCGCGCCGCCGCAGCGGATCGTCTCGACGGCGCCAGCGTTCACCGAGATGCTGTTCGCCATCGGCGCGGGTGGGCAGGTGGTGGGTGTCACGGGTTGTTGTTTCTTCCCTCCGGAAGCCAGACAGCGAGAGAAGATCGGTGGTTATACCGACGTCAGCTACGAAAAACTGCTCTCGCTCAAGCCTGATCTGGTGGTGACAGCCGACTACGCTCTGCGGATGCGCGAGCATTGTGCCACGGCAAAGTTCGCCACGCTGGAACTGAAGACGAACTCGGTCGGCGACATCCTCAACGCCATCGAGCAACTCGGCCGCGTCACGGGTCACGACAAGGAAGCTCGCGCGCTCGCCGGAAGCATCCGCGGTGAGTTGCAGGCCATTCGCGCCGCCTCCCACCGTCCGCCGCGCCGCGCGTTGCTGGTTATCGGCCGGGCCCGTGGCAGTTTTCAGGAATTACTGTCGGTCGGTCCCGGAGGATTTCTTGACGATCTCCTGAACTGCGCGGGTGGGACCAACGTGCTGGCTGACGTGAACCAACCCTGGCCGCGGATCAATCTCGAAACCGTTTTGGCGCGAAAACCGGAAGTCATCATCGAGATGGTCGGCGAAGCGATGGGCGACCGTGCATCCGCCAACGAAGTGGGGGGACGCAAGCAGGAGTGGAACCGGTTCAGCGGCGTGCCCGCAGTGGCGAGCGGGCGCGTCAACACGCTGCTCAGCGACCATGCGCTGATTCCTGGCCCCCGGTTGGTGGATACTGCGCGTGTGCTGGCGGAGTTGCTGCGATGAACACGCCGACCCTCGAACTGTCCGATGTTACGTTTGCCTACGGCCGCCGCGCCGTGCTCCACGAAATCAATCTGGCCGTTGCCGCCGGCGAGTTTGTCGGTTTGCTCGGCCCGAACGGTTCCGGCAAGTCCACGCTCCTGAAACTGCTCTACGGTCACCTCCAATCAGCCGCCGGAACGGTGCGGCTTAACGGCGCAGACCTCCGGACGCTGGCGCCCCGTGAGGTCGCTCGCTCCATCGCCGTGGTGCCGCAGGAGTCGCCGGACACGTTCGGCTTCACCGTCGCTGAGCGCGTGCTGATGGGACGGCATCCGTTTCTCGGACCGTTCGATTTCGAGACGGAACATGATCAGACCATCGCGCGCGAGGCGATGCTGCTCACGGACACCGCGCAATTTGCCGGGCGCACGCTGAGCGAGATCAGCGGCGGCGAGCGCCAGCGGGCACTCATCGCTTCCGCACTGGCGCAGACACCGGAGATCTTGCTGCTCGACGAGCCGACCGCGATGCTCGACATCAGATACCAGGCACAGATCATCAGCCTGCTGCGCCGGCTCAACCGCGAGCGGCATATGACGATCGTCATTACGCTCCACGACGTCAACCTGGCCGCGCTGTCTTGTCGCCGGCTGGTGGTCTTGAAGGCCGGCCGCGTCGTGCATGACAGCACGCCGCAGGCGGTGCTCACGAAAGAACGTATGGCGGATATCTATGAAGTGCCGCTGTGCCGCGTGGAAGCCCTGTTGCCACAACTTGAAGATGAACGCGCCTGACACCCACGGCATTGCATCGCTCTACAACGCGCGGAAACTGGCCGTGCCGCTGGCGATTTCCCTGGCCCTTTTCATGCTCGCGCTTGGCATCTGTCCGTGGATCGGACCGACGCGGCTGGACGTCCACGAGGCGTTGTTTGGTTCAGACGGCAACAACGACAGGCAAATCCTGATGTCGGCGAGGCTGCCGCGCATCGCGCTGGCCGTGGTCACCGGCGCGGGGTTGGCGCTGGCGGGCGTGGCGTTCCAGGCAATGCTCCGCAACCCACTGGCGGAACCCTATACACTCGGTTTGGCCTCGGGTGCATCGCTCGGCGCGGCACTCGCCATCAAGTTTGGGGTTGAGACTACGGTGATCGGCGCGCTCGGGGCGAAGTTTGGCATGGCCCCATTGCCGGTGGCGGCGTTTGCCGGATGCCTGCTTAGCGTGGCGCTGGTCTACTGGATCGCGCACGCGCGCGGCCAGTTGCCGGCGGCGACACTGATTCTGGCGGGAGTCATCGTCAGTTTCTTCCTGTCTGCGGTCATGTTGTTCCTTTGGTATTGGCGGACGGATTTCGTGGACTCTCATGAGATCATGCGCTGGACGATGGGCAGCCTGGCGGTGACGGATTTCAAGCCGGTCTGGCGCGCGGCGGGATTCTTCGTGGCCGGCAGCCTCCTGCTGCTGGCGCAGGCACGCCCCCTGAACCTGCTGGCCACCGGCGAAGCCCTCGCCCACAGTCGGGGTGTCAACGTGCGCCGGTTGAAGCAGATGGTGTTTCTCGGCGCATCGCTCGTCACGTCGGCGGTCGTGGCGGTGAGCGGGCCGATCGGGTTCATCGGCATCATCGTGCCACATGCGGCGCGGTTGTTATTCGGGTCCGACCATCGGGTGCTGATGCCATGTTCGGCGCTGCTCGGCGGCGCGTTTCTCGTTGTCTGCGACACGCTATGCCGGACAATCATGCCGCCGTTGGAGTTGCCGGTGGGTGTCTTGACGGCATTGCTTGGCGGACCGTTCTTCATCGGGTTGCTGCGGCGCGAAACACGGCAAGGTTGAGAGCTTATCCGAATGAAGAACGAACCCATGATGAAAAGAGCGGTAAAAAGTGATTGGAGGGCGAAAATATTACGCCTATATACCATTGTAATACTTTGACAAAAGTCCAGAAGTGACGCTCGGCCATGCAGATTGCATCTACAATTTATGAACACCAGTTGAGCGGAGGCCTGTTGACGCACGCACGCTTTGGCGTTGTCACTGGCGCACGGTCAACAGCGGTCTCGTATCGCAAGCCGGCCGGGCGCGTTAACGGCGTGCCGTCGTTCGTGTTCTGGGCCACCTCGCTGATGCTCCATGTGTGCGCGCTGTGGCTGTTCATGCCTGTGTCATGGTTTCCTCATTCGCCGGTTGAGCAGAAGGTCATCCCTGCCAGACTTATCTCGCTAGGCGCCATGTCGGCGTCGGAATTGTCACCACCGCCGCCGCCACCGCCACTATCCAAATCAAAACCGTTGCCTCGTGCGCGCCCGCATTTCATGCCGGCGCTTGCGGCCGCACCCGCACCGTCGGTTGTCGTCCCATTGCCACGTTTCGTTGTGACTTCGGCTCCCGCATCGCGGTGGGTGCTCTTGTTGCCGCCCAAGCTGGTTGATCCAATGGAGGCGCTGGAACTGCCACCATTGCCAATACGGCCCCAGTCAAGGCCACTGCCTGGCGCTCGTCCGCATTTCATGCCGGCGCTTGCCTCCACACCGGCACCGCCGATTGCGGTACCTCTGCCGCAGGCTGTCGAAGCGTCGGCGACCGCTTCCTCGTGGGGACTTTGGGTGCCTTCAAAGCTGGCAGGCGCAGGCAATGTGCCGTCAGGCTCCCCGGATGATGCGGCCGATTCGTCGGGGATGTTGGCGACAGCAGGTTCGCAGGGCGGCGCTTCTGGATCGCAAGGTGATGCCTCCGGTTCGCATGGCGGCGTCTCAAACGGCACTGGCGGTTCGTTTGCGTTGCCTGCCTACCGCCAGACGCCGTTGCCGGCGTATCCGTTTCTGGCCAAAGCTCGCGGGTGGGAGGGTGTCACATTGCTGCGCGTGGAAGTGCTGACAGACGGCCGCGTGGGTCGCGTTGAACTGGTGGCCAGCAGTGGCCATGCGGAATTGGATGAAAGCGCGATTCGCGCCGTGCACGGCTGGCGGTTTGAGCCGGCGATGCGGGGCGACACAGCCATCGCCTCTTTCATCCAAGTGCCCATCCGTTTCAAACTCAGTCGGTCGGGCGCGTAATAACCTTCTGATGGGTGAGGGAGCCGCACAGATCCTTTCTCCATTTCTGCGGCAAACACTTCCAACGACCTCGTCCTGATGGGAACGCCCATGTCTGTTCATGACAGGCGTTGCGGCGCGTCGGCGATCACGGCTTTCAGCAACGTTCCAACCCGGTATTTGTGACCTCAAGCCGCAAGGACTTCGCCTGTCGGCATGGACTGGTCGAAAAAATGGTTGACGTGTATCGGTAGTAGTATTACGAATTTATATTATCGTAATATCACAAGCGTGAACATGAAGCCACTCAACCTGCTGATCACCTGTCTGACTCTTGCAACTGTCACTCTCGCGCGTGCCGAAACCGGCGCGATTACCAACGCGCCGCCGGCTGGCGCGACTGCCGCCGCGAAGATGAAAGAAGTTGTTGTTGTCGCGACTCCCATCATTCAAGGCAATCGCACCGATCCGATCGGTGGCCAGGTGACCTCGGTGACGCAGCAGCAGGTAGAAGACCTCAATGCCCAGGATCTCCCGTCGGCGTTGCGGATGGTGCCAGGGGTTGTCGTGTCCCGTTTCAATCCCATCGGCAGCTTTGGCGGCGGCGAAGGCGGTGCCATCTTCATCCGCGGCCATGGTGGCTCGCGGCCCGGCGCGGAGATCGGGATGTTCGTGGACGGGGTTCCGAAAATGGCCAGCGTTTGGACGCACCCGTTGATGGACATGATGAACGTGGACATCGCAGACCGGATTGACGTTTACAAAGGCGCGCAGCCGGTGTTGTTTGGCAACGCCACGTATGGCGCGGTGAATATCGTGCCGAAACGGATGGAGACCGAGGGTCATACGACGAGTCTCCAAACGGCCTATGGTTCGTTCGACACGTGGGTGGAGGTGGCCGAGCATGGCGGCAAATCCGGCCCCCTTGACTATTACGTTGTCCAAAGTTTCAGGACTTCGGACGGCCACCGGGATAATGCCGACGGCCAGGTGCAGGATTACTTCGGACGCATCGGCTACGACATCAATGAACACTGGAACGTCGGGTTGTTGTTTGAGAGCTCGCTCAGCAGCGTTCAGGACCCCGGCACCGTGATTCCACCCGTGAGGCGAAACGGTTGTTTCGATGTGACGGATTACTTCGGCATCGTTTCTGCCACGCATCGCTATGAGGCGGCGGAGGGGTACTTGAAGTTTTATTGGGACAAGGGTGCGATGGATTGGACGGGGCAATACAACTCGGCGACCGGGAAGAATGACAGCGACACATTCACGCGCTATGACAACTACGGCATCAAGGCGCGGGAGACTTTTCGTTTGTGGGAGGGCGGCGAGATCCTGGGCGGTTGCGATCTGGACTATCTGAGCGGCAAAGCTCACACCGTGACGCCGCCCACCACGGTCACGGATTTCGGCCGCGAGACCTTCTGGATCGCGTCGCCGCATTTCGCCCTGAGCCACCAATTCGACATAGACGAAGACATTTACGTGAAACCCTCCACAGGATTGCGCTACATGGTTCACGACGAGTTCAGGGACGAACTGGCGCCTCAGGCAGGTGTCTTGCTGCACATGAAGGACACGGAGTTCCATGCCAACTACGGGCGCGGTGTGAACTATCCGGGCATTTTTGTGGCGGGAGCGATGTTCCCACGTGGCAAGAACTGGCAACAACTGACGGCGGAAACGGTGGATCATTACGAGATCGGCGTGAGCCAGAACTTCAACAAGTTCGTCAAGCTTGACTGCAACCTTTTCCTAGACGAGAGCAGCGACCGGATTGTGTTTGCGCCGCCGTTTCCGTCGGTGACTTGGAAGAACTTTGGCAGTTCCAAGACGAAGGGCGTGGAGAGCACCGTCACCGTCACTCCGATCAACGATCTGGCGCTCTTTGCCGGTTTCACCTACATGAACACCGATCCGACCGGCCTGCCATACAGTCCGTCGTGGAGCGCCAGCAGCGGCGTGACCTATCGTTTCCTCAAGCATTTTCGCATCAGCCTGGACTCGGTCTTTGTGGATACACAATATGTGACCTCGTGGGCGCGCAACACGGCGTCCTCGGTCAGCACGAGCCAGGTCGGTTCTTACATGCTTGTGAACGCCAGATTGAGTTACGACTTTCAGGTGCCGGCGTGGAAACTGGATGGACAAATCTTCGTGGCGGGTGAGAATCTGACGGATATCTATTATGAACAAAGAACAGGTTACCCGATGCCCGGCATCAATGGCATGGGCGGGTTCAAAGTCCGGTTTTGACGGAAGGCGGCTGCGCGCGACTGCGGCGGCTTTGCTTCTGTTCACCATCGGCGCGATGGCGCATGACCACGGGCTCGATGCCCGGCCCGCCGTCGTGCTTCAGAGTTTTCCGACGCGGGCCGAACAGATGCAGGCCGATGTGCGCCCGTGGTTGGAGAGAATCATGGCCGCCCATGGCTTGGAGGAATGGAAGGCAACGCTCCTGACGAACGAACTGCACCGGCATCTCGGCACTTACTCAATCATCGGCGCAAAAATGGGCATCCGCGCCCGTGAGTTGCTGGGCGCGGAGTTCGATGAACTGCGCGTCGAGAGCCACGCGGGATTGAAACCGCCGCTGAGCTGCCTCAACGACGGCCTTCAGGTTTCCACTGGTGCCAGCCTTGGTCGCGGCACGATTACGGTTGGCGACGC
>Ga0265297_10006447_pt1 | contig 17037 bp, 14 predicted proteins | sample Munlanlwell13791_FD_192502 | JGI IMG/M metagenome (GOLD analysis project Ga0265297, IMG submission 192502) | Leachate microbial communities from a municipal landfill in Southern Ontario, Canada - Leachate well 137-91 | ecosystem: Engineered > Solid waste > Landfill > Unclassified | place...
ACGACCCATTCAATGAATATAAGGTTCTGGATGAAATATCTTAAGGATATTACAAAAGCTGATGTTTTTCTTTTAGCGATCCAGCCCGAAAAAATAGGTTTTAGTGAAGAAATAAGCCCGGAGATAAAAAAAAGTATTGAGAAAATAGTACAAGCTATTGCGAAGTAAGAAGAGTGTGGGAATACGGTACAGTGTACAGAGTACAGAGTGTGAAATACAGATGCCAATTACCAGATCCCAGAAAAGTCTTTTAACTAACACCTGACATCCGGTACCTGAGATCTGTTTTTAGCAACTTGTCAATCTGTTACCTTGTTAACTTGTATACTGTTTTTATCTCTCAGAACTCATTAACCCGTTAACACGTTAACATCTTTTATAGTTAATGTTTTTATCATTAACCCGTTAATGTATTAAAAATGGAGGTTTCATGCATGAATTCGGAATTGCAAAAGCAATGTTAAAACAAGCTATTGAAAAAGCAGGCAGTAATGCCAAAAAAATAACGAGAATTAAAATAAAAGCAGGGCACCTCGAAATGCTCAGCCAGGAATCACTTCAGATAGCGTTTGATGATATTGCAAAAAACTCCATTGCAGAAGGCTGCAGGATCGAATACGAAGAATTTCCCGGTAAAGGTATGTCGGTTGAATCTATGGAAGTTGAAAGCTAATTACAAATGAAAATCTATGAAAAGAGCAAGAATTTTTATAAAAGGCGTGGTGCAGGGTATAGGATTCAGACCTTATATATATAGGCTTGCCGGTTCCTTGGGGCTGAAAGGATATGTTTTTAATTCGCGCGAAGGTGTGGAAATTGAGATAGAAGGCAAAGAGAAAAATGTTCAGGAATTTTTAAAGTTACTCGAAAAAAATGCACCCCAAAGCGCAATATTTACACAAAAGAAAATAGAATTTTTAAAGCAAAAAGGGTATAATAATTTTAAGATAAAAGAAAGCAGGTCAACCGGAGAAAAGAACATTCTGCTTCCGGCAGATATTTCTTTGTGCAAAAAGTGTTTTAAAGAAGTTTTTGACAAAAAAGACCGCAGGTATCTTTATCCGTTCATAAACTGCACTGATTGTGGCCCTCGTTTTACCATTATTAAAGACCTTCCCTATGATAGAAAAAACACAACAATGGAACCGTTTAAAATGTGCAAGGATTGCGCTTCAGAATATAGCCATCCTTTGACAAGGCGGTATCATGCCCAACCCAATGCCTGTGAAATATGCGGACCGAAAGTTTCCCTTTATAAAGGAAGCAAATTAGTATTTCAGGGAAAAGCCGCTCTCAGTAAGGCGTCCTCATTTTTGCAAAACGGGAGAATACTTGCTGTAAAAGGTATTGGCGGGTATAATCTTATGTGCGATGCTTTTAATAATGCCGCTGCAAAATTTTTGCGCTCAAAGAAACAAAGGGAATATAAACCTTTTGCTTTAATGGCTCGGGATATAGGTATAATAAAGAAATATTGCTATGTTTCAGATAAAGAAAAAACTCTGCTTGAGTCAAGCGCGCACCCGATAGTGCTTTTAAAAAAGAAAAATATAAATTCGCTGCAATTAATATCGCCGGATAATAATTACTTGGGTGTGATGCTTGCATATAGCGCCCTGCATCATATTTTATTAAAAGATATAGAGCTTGTTGTTGCCACAAGTGCGAATTTTAAGGATGAACCTCTTATTTCTGACGATAGTTTGGCGAGAAAAGCTCTTAACAATATTGCTGATTATTTGCTTACCTATAACAGAGACATCCATGCAAAATGCGATGACTCGATAACACAGATCGTATCAGGAAAGCCAGCAATTCTACGCCGCGCAAGAGGATATGTTCCTCTTCCTGTTATGCTTGATAAAAAAAATTCTTTATCTGTGTTGGGCTGCGGGGCAGAGCTAAAGAATACATTTTGTCTTACCAAGGGTGGTTTTGCTTTTTTGAGCCAGCATATCGGAGACCTGAAAAATATTGAAACCTTTGATTTTTATAAAAACCAAATAAACCACTTTAAAAATATGTTTTCAATAAAGCCAAAAATTGTAGTTTGCGATCTTCACCCGGATTATTTATCAACCCGCTTTGCCCTGCAATATAAAAAAAATAATCCCGATGTAAAACTTATTCAAATACAACATCATTACGCGCACATTTTAAGTGTAATGGCAGAACACAAGATCAAGAAAAAAATAATAGGTGTTGCATTTGACGGAATTGGGTATGGTTCAGATGGGCATATCTGGGGTTCGGAATTTATGCTCGCAGATCTCAAAGGATTTAAAAGAAAATTCCATTTTAAATATGTTCTCATGCCCGGCGGGGATAAAGCAACAGAAGAAACTTGGAGAATGGGGCTGAGTTATCTCTACGACGCTTTCGGCAAAGAGCTAAAAGACCTGAAAATTCCTTTTGTAAAGAAACACAAAGAAAAAATCAATAGCATAACAAAAATGATAGAAAATAAAATAAATTCTCCGCTTTCTTCAAGCGCAGGAAGGTTCTTTGACGCTGTTTCTTCCATATTGGGTATATGCAATGTTTCAACCTACGAGGCTCAAGGGGCAATAGAATTGCAGAGAGAGGCAGAAAACAGTGGTAAGGTAGGAACTTGTTATAAGTTTGAAATAAAAAACGATATTATAGAAACTTCAGATATAATAAAACAAATAGTTAGGGATATTCGATCAAATATCTCAAGAAAGACAATTGCCCTGAAATTTCATAATACTATCGCAAAAATTATACTTGATGTTTGCAAAATATTGAAAAAAGAATATAATATTGACAATGTCGCATTAAGCGGCGGAGTGTTCCAAAACAAACTGCTTACTGAACTTATTTTAAAAGATAAAAATTTTAAGTTTTTTATAAACGAACAAGTCCCGACAAACGATGGTGGAATTGCGTTGGGGCAGGTATACTACAGTACAGAGTACAGGGTACAGAGTACAGGGTGTGCAAAACACAGTACAAAGTGCAGGGTACAGAGTACAGAGTAAAAAACATTAACGGGTTCAAGGTAGCCGCAGACTTATAGCCTGCGGATGTAGTTACCCGATTTATCGGGCTTATTCATAATTCAAAATTTGACCTCTTTTTTGTATTTTTCAAATTTCTTTTTAAAAAGGAAAACAAAATGGAACGGTATTCATATTGGGCAAAAAGAGAAATAAAAACTTATGCATACTTATATAATGGGGCGAAATCTACACTAGAAGTGGAAAAAAACATAGAACGGGGAGGTTTTTATCAAGTTATGGCATCACTTTTCTTTTCTGCATTTGCTATAGAGGGGTGGCTTAATCATTTAGGGAGAAAGAAAATTAGATATTGGGAAGAAATAGAGAGAATTCCTACAATATCAAAACTTAAGGTTTTGTATCAGTATTTAGGACTAAATTATAATTCGTCAAAAAGACCAATCCAAACAATTATTGAACTATTTCGTTTTCGTAATCTTATGGCTCACGCAAAGACAGAAACACTTGAAAAAAGAGGAACATTGAAAGCTGAGCCAGGTATACATGAAAACCTTATAGAAACTAAATGGGAAAAATATTGTAATAAGAAGAATGCCGGAAAAGTTTTGACTGATGTCGCAAAAATTTTTAAAGAATTAGGCAGGGCAGCAGGAGAAAAATATCCAGTCAGTTGGTTGGGGAGTGAAGAATCTGTAATTGATCCTGCACCTTAATAAAAAGAGAAAAAGATGGTTAATCCTTGAATAGTAAATAAGCCCGATAAATCTGACTGCTTCTCAAATCCCCCTGTATCCCCCTTTTAAAAGTGGGAAATTTTTAGAATATTTACTTGTAGGGGCTTGATTCATCAAGCCCGCAGATTATTAAATTCTTTATTGGGTCGGATAAATCCGGACCCCTACATATGCAGAGCAAACTGCAACTACAAACCGCAGGCTTAAGTCTGCGGCTACATTGTGCTCTGTACCCCGTTGCCGTCTTGTTGATTTTTTACTCTGCACTCTGTACCCTGTACTCTGTACTGTATCTAAGGAGTTATTATGTGCTTAGCTATCCCGGTAAAAGTTATTAAAATTAATGGTGAAAAGGCGATCGTTGACGCAAACGGCCTTCAAAAAGAGATAAGCATAATGCTGCTTCCGCAAATTAAAGCAGGGGATTATGTTCTTCTTCATTCCGGTTTTGCCATTAAAAGAGTTGATCTTGAAGAAGCAAAGGAAACTTTAAAATTAGTAGAGGAAATAATAAACAGTGAATCTAAAAAATGATTTTAACAATAATAGGGTTGCCAAAAAGCTTTCCGAAATAATTAAAAGAAATGCCGGTAAGCAGCATTTTACTTTTATGGATGTTTGCGGCACACATACCGTAAATATTTTTAAATTTGGTATAAGAAGCCTTTTACCGCCTTCAATAAATTTGATATCAGGTCCGGGTTGCCCGGTTTGTGTTACAGCCCAAAAAGACATTGATTATATGATAGAAGCTGCAAAAATTCCTAATGCAATAGTGCTTACATTCGGGGATATGCTAAAGGTGCCGGGAAGCAATTCAAGCCTTGAAAAAATAAGATCTGAAAAAAAGGATATTAGGTTTATTTATTCTCCGGAAGAGATCCTTGAAGCCTGCAAAAAAAATCCCAAAAAACCTGTTATATTTTTTTCCGTAGGGTTTGAAACGACTGCTCCGCTTACTGCAGTAATATTAATGAAGGCAAAGAAAGCGAAGATAAAAAATCTTTTTATTTATGCTTCCAATAAACTTGTGCCGCCTGCAATGGAAGCGATATTGAACCTTGGTGAAATAAAAATAGACGGTTTTGTATGCCCGGGTCATGTGAGTTCAATAATCGGGGCAAAAAGCTATGAACCGGTCGTGCAGAAATATAATATACCCTGTGTTGTTGCCGGTTTTGAACCGACGGATATAATTGAAACAGTATATATGCTTTTAAAACAGGCAATAGGCATAAGAAAGAAATCCCAAAAAGCAAAAGTTGAGATACAATATACGAGGTGTGTTGATTATGAAGGCAATCAAACAGCAAGAGAAATAATGAATGAAGTTTTTGAGCCAGCAAATGTTTTGTGGCGTGGACTAGGAAAAATAAAAAAGAGCGGGCTTAAGTTGAACAATAGTTATAAACAATTTGACATCCTAAAACATTTTGCGATAAATATAAAAACCCCGATTGAAAAAAAGGGTTGCAGGTGCGCTGAAGTTTTAAGAGGGGCAATATCGCCTATGGATTGTAAACTCTTTAAAAAAGTTTGCACGCCTGAAAATCCTTATGGTCCTTGCATGGTTTCAATTGAGGGGACCTGCGCAGCGTACTACAAATATAATGCAAAAAGTTAACAAGTTGACAAGGGAACAAGGAAACAAGTCAAAACAGTCGAAAAAGTCGAAATAGTCGGGAAGGTTGAAGACGCAATGACGGGCTATGTGCCTTGAACTCGTTAACCCGTTAACTCGTTAATGTATTTGCAGAGATACAGTACAGAGTACAGGGTACAGGGTACGGAGTAAAAAAGTCAAAACAGTCGAAACAGTCGAGAAAGTCGGCAAAGTATAAAATAGATGCCGGAAATAGCGTCAAAGCGACAGAGCGTCAACAAGTTAACAAGTTTGTAGTTGCCTGATTTATCAGGCTTTCCTCACCCTTGTCTCCCTAGGCGACCTGCCTTGGGCATGGATGGGTGAGGATTAAGGTGGGGGTGGAAATATTCTTTCCCCTCTCCCTTCCCTCTCCCACAAGGGGAGAGGGAAATTAAACCTTTAAGTCCTCGTTTCCCAAAGTAATATATTTTAAGCAATTCCTTGTTTATAAAGTTCGACAGTATTTATCCGTGTATATCCGTGGCTAATTTATTTAATTTATGTGGAGATTTATGAAAAAAAAGATAATCCCTAAACACTATACCTGTTATAGAACAAGCAAGCCCATTGCAATTAATGCAATTTTAGACAAGCCCGTATGGAAGAAAGCGCCTGTTTTGGATAAATGGTCCATAACTGTAGACAAAAAAAAGCTCTATAAGTCTGCAACTTTTCCGACTATTGCGAAAATGTGTTGGGATAAGGATAATTTATATATTGCGTTTGAATGTATCGACCGTGATATAAAAGCAATAAGGACAAAAAAAGATTCTGATGTTTGGCAGGATGACGCGTTTGAAATATTTATAGATCCGCTCGGCGATGGGAAAAGATATGTAGAAATTGAAGTTAATCCTTTGAATACTCAGCTGGATCTTTTAATTGAGCCTTCAGCTAAAAAAATATGGACAGAGTCGGCAAAATTTGATGTGGTCGGGCTTAAAACCGCAGTAAGGATTTTTGGTACAATTAATTATGACTGCGATGAAGATGAAAAATGGGCGGGAGAAATAATGATACCATGGCAAAGTTTCAAGAAAGCAGTCAATACAAAAAAAATTGCTCTTCCACCAAAAGACGGCGATATATGGAGGATAGGTTTCTTTCGCTCGGAATGCGGTAATAAGATAAAAGGAATTTCCCAAGAATGGAATTCGTGGTCTCCCACCAAAACAAATCATACTCCCAGCCAGTTTGGCTACATAACATTCTCTAAAAAAACACTATGAAATATCGGAGATATCTTCGTGCCTAACAAACTTTTTTTATTTTCTGCTGCATTTTTTTTAAATATAGTATTGGGTGTATTACTGACTGTTGTGCCGCTGCTTGCAATAAAATTCGGCGCCAGCTCCATGATGCTCGGAATTATAGGTTTTCTTGCATCGCTTTCTTATATAATTTTTGCTGTTATTTCAGGAAAAATATCCGATAAGATAGGTAATAAGCAGCTTTTATTGTTTGTTTTGGGAGCAATATCTTTTTTATTTCTTTTCTGCCATTCAATAAATTCAGTAAATCGGATAATAATCTTTATGATCATTCTCAATATTTTCAGCGGTATGTTTTGGCCTGCGCTTGAAGTCAGGATAGCCAAAAATTCCGGGAATGACCTGGTCAGGGCTCTTGGTTTTTTTAGTGTTGTGTGGTGTTCCGGGCTTACAATAGGAATAGCCGTGTCAGGGGTATTGTATGAGATCAATCAATATCTGCCGTTCTATTTGAGTGCAATAGCCGCAATTTTAGCTTTCGTGTCAATTCTAAATGTCAAGAAAGACCCGATCGAAAATATAGAAAAAAATACTAATGAGGAGAAATTTCCCGTTGATAATAGTAAGTTTCTTATAGTTTCATGGATAGGTATCTTTTTTGGATGGACAGCTATAGGCGCAGTCAGGTATCTTTTTCCGAAACTTGCTCTTTTTCTTTGTATTACTCCGTCTGTAATTGGTTTTATTCTTTTATTTCCTTCAATTATACAAGCTATTGCTTCTTATATACTTATTAGGGTTAAAGGCTGGCAGAACAGGTTGAGCTTTATACTGCTTATAGAGTTTCTTATGGGAGTCAGTTTCTTAATAATTTTCTATACAAGTAATATCTCGTTGTTTATTCTTGCATTTATTATAATAGGAATAGGTTTGGGAGTTATATATTTTTCAAGCATATATTATAGTTTGACGGCAGGGCATACGGATAATGGAGCTAAAACCAATATACATGAGGCAATTATCGGCGGTGGTTCTCTTGCGGGCCCGTTGTTTGCAGGAGCGCTTGCAAACAGTTTTACTCTTCGCACACCTTATCTGGGGCTTTTTTTGCTTGGCATTCTAACTATCATTGTCCAATATATTTATTTTAAGAAAAAAAGTTCAAAAAGACCATAGAATAAAATCATAATTTTCTTTTCTTGACTTTTTCATTAGTTATTATATAATATAATGAATTTAACCCATGTATTAAATAGGAATAACATAGATGAAAAATGAAAAAGTACTTTTAAATCATGGGTCCGGCGGCAAACTGATGGATGAACTCATCAGGAATGTTATACTTAAAAATCTCACAAATCCGATATTAGGCCGGATGCAGGATAGTGCTGTTTTAAAGATAGGTAAAACCAAGGCTGCATTCACAACTGATTCTTATATCGTGAATCCTATTTTTTTTCCGGGTGGGAATATTGGTACTCTTGCAGTTAACGGTACAGTGAACGATCTTTCAATGATGGGAGCAAAGCCTTTGTATATTTCGCTTGCCTTGATAATCGAAGAAGGTTTCCCGATATCTTCATTGAAAAAAATTATTCTTTCCGTAAAAGAAGAAGCAAAGAAAGCAGGAGTGCAGATAGTTTGCGGTGATTTCAAAGTTGGCGAAACAAATTCTATTGACAAGATATTTATTAATACTTCAGGCATAGGTATCATCCCTGAAAAAGCTGATATTTCTACAAAAAATGCAAAACCCGGGGATGTAATTATTTTAAGCGGTGAGATAGCTGAGCATGGTGTGACTGTTATGAATGAAAGAAATGGGCTTAATTTTAAAGGAGATCTAAAAACAGACTCGCAGGCATTGAATTTGATGGTTGAAGCAATGCTTAAAGTGAGTTCAGGAATAAATGCTATGCGTGACCCGACAAGAGGCGGATTGGCAAGCGTTTTAAATGAAATTGCAATTTCTTCAGAAGTAGGGATAGAGATAAATGAAGAAGCAATACCTATAAAAAAAGAAGTTATGTCTGCCTGTGATATTTTAGGGCTAGATCCATTTTATGTGGCAAATGAGGGAAAGCTTGTGGCAATTGTCACAAAAAAAGATGCCCAAAAAATATTAAAAACAATGAAAAAAACTAAAACAGGCAAAAAAGCCGCTATAATAGGTAATATTGTCAAAACTAAAAGACCGCAGGTAATACTTGAAACAAAAATAGGCGGAAAAAGAATTCTTGATATGCTTTCAGGGGAACAATTACCGAGGATATGTTAGAGACAGTACAGAGTACAAAGTACAGGGTACAGAGAGAAGATATTAACGGGTTAACGGGTTCAGAAAAGAAAGTTAACAAGTAGACAAGGGAATAAGTTGACAAGGGAATAAGTCAAAACAGTCGGAACAGTCAAAACAGTCAATAAAGTTGAAAAAGTCAAAAAAGTAAACAAAGTCCGTTATTGCGAAGTCGCCGAAGGGTCGCCTCGGGCGACTGGCAATCTATCTTCGCTTTTTCATTTTAATTTTGCATTTTTAATTTTTAATTGCTTTTACCCTGTACTTTGTACTGTTTTTCTGACATCCGTATTTTCATTTTTAATTTTGCATTTTTAATTGTTTTACTCTGTACCCTGTACACCGTACTATGTACTGCATTACAAGGAGGTATTAAATGATCGATGATCTTTTTTTACAACCAAAAGAGATTTCGCAGGCACTTATTAAGATTGGCGAAAAGAAAGCAAATTCTTCTGCTTTCGATATTCTGATTTTCGGTATTCTTGCCGGGGTTTATATCGGATTTGGCGGTATGGCTGCGACTACAGTTATAAGCGGGGGTACACTTGATGCAGGATATGCAAAGTTTTTGATGGGGACTGTTTTCAGTGTAGGTCTTATGCTTGTATTGATATTGGGAGCAGAACTTTTTACAGGCAATATTCTTATGATGATAGGATTTCTTGACGGAAAATACAGCGCAGGAAAGATGTTTAAGAATTGGGGCATATCTTTTTTAGGCAATTTTATCGGCAGTATTTTGCTTGCTCTGCTCGTGGCAAACTCAGGATTACTTGGTAATAATGCAGGCTTATTAACGCCTGTAGGAATTGCAGCTGAGAGGATCACTCAAGCAAAACTTTCGCTTGGTTTTTGGAACGCTTTTTATCGTGGAGTGCTCTGTAACATGCTTGTGTGCGTGGCGGTTATAATGAGCTTATCCTCAAAAACCGTTACCGGAAAGATATTTGGTATATACTTCCCAATAATGGCTTTTGTGCTTTCAGGATTTGAGCACTCAATTGCCAATATGTATTTCATTCCTGTTTCGCTGCTTGCGAACAATCAATTTTTTACAAATTTCTGGATGATGTGGCATAACGTTATTCCGGTAACGCTCGGAAATATTGCCGGCGGACTTTTAATAGTGCTTCTTCATCCGAAATCAGAAAAAAAACTTGCAAAAATGCTGAAAAACGAGGGACAATAAAATGTTTAAAATTCTTGAAAAAAAATTGCTTGCTCCAAAAATTTTTATGATGGTCATAGATGCTCCGCTTATTGCGCGCAAAGCTGAGCCCGGACAGTTTGTTAAGCTTACTATAAATGAAAAAGGCGAGCGTATACCTTTAACTATTGCCGATTTTGAGCGTATACACGGTACCATAACTCTTGTATTCCAAGAGGTCGGAAAAACCACGCATATGCTTGGCAAGATGGAACAAGGGGAGTCCATATTAAATATTCTTGGCCCGCAGGGAAATCCGACTGAAGTTGAAAATTTCGGAAACGTTGTTGTGATAGGCGGAGGTATAGGAATAGCGCCGGTGTATCCACTTGCAAGAAAGCTTAAAGAAAAAGGCAATAATGTTATTGCTATTATCGGTTATCGTTCTAAAGACCATGTTTTTTGGGAAGACAAAATGCGCAGTGTATCCAGTGAATTACTTATTGCGACGAACGACGGTTCTTACGGCGAAAAAGGATTTGTTACGGATATATTGAAAAAAAATATGCAGGATAAAGAAGTGAATATTGTATTTGCTATCGGACCTGCAGTAATGATGAAAGCAGTTAGTGATATGACAAAAGAAAAAAATATAAAGACTATTGTGAGCTTGAATTCTTCAATGGTCTGCGGGATGGGAATGTGCGGCGCCTGCCGTGTTTCTATCGGAGGGAAAACAAAGTTTACATGTATGGACGGTCCTGATTTTGACGGCCATCTTGTTGATTTTGACGAATTAATGAAAAGGCTTAATACCTATAAAGAAGAAGAAAAAATATCATTTGAAAATTGGAAAGGAGCCGCAAAATGAAGCCGGAAAAAAATGTTGTGCCGATGCGGCAGCAAAGCCCGCACGAAAGAGTAAAAAATTTTAATGAAGTGCCTCTTGGGTATAATGAGGAGGAGGCAAAAAAAGAAGCTTCTCGCTGTATGCAGTGTGTTAAAAAACCTTGTGTAGCCGGTTGTCCTGTTGCTGTGGAAATTCCGCAGTTTATCGGTGCAATAAAAGAAGGAAATTATCAAAAAGCAATCGAAGTTATCCATGAAACCGATTCACTTCCTTGTGTTACAGGCAGGGTTTGTCCTCAGGAAGAGCAATGTCAGGCAGTATGTCTTATGAAAAAGATCGGAGACCCTGTTTCAATAGGCAGACTTGAACGTTTTGTAGCTGATTGGGAACTAGAACAGAGAAAAATTTCAGGCATAAAGATACCGCAGATAGAAGCAGCGAAACATATTAAAATTGCTGTTGTTGGTTCAGGGCCTGCAGGGCTTACATGTGCAGCTGAACTTGCAAAAAAAGGTTATGAGGTTAATGTTTTTGAAGGGTATCACGAGCTAGGCGGAGTACTGCTTTACGGAATTCCTGAATTTAGGCTGCCTAAGAAAATAGTGGCAAGTGAAATAGATTTTTTGGGAGCGCTTGGAGTAAAATTTATTAAAAATGCTTTAATAGGAAGGGCGCTTACCATAGATGATCTTTTTAAAGAAGGGTATAAGGCAATATTTCTCGGGACAGGCGCAGGTTTGCCGAATTTTATGGGAATTCCCGGAGAGAATCTTGTAGGCGTGTATTCCGCAAACGAATTTCTTACCCGTGTTAATCTGATGAAAGCATATAAATTTCCGGAATACGATACTCCTGTTAAAAAAGCGCGTAATGTTGCGGTTATCGGAGGCGGGAATGTTGCAATGGATTCAGCCCGTACAGCAAAAAGGCTTGGAAGTGAAAATGTTTATCTCATTTACAGGCGTTCAGAAGAAGAAATGCCTGCCAGAAAAGAAGAGTTGGAGCATGCAAAAGAAGAAGGAATAGATTTCAGGATACTTACAAATCCTGTGCGATATATCGGAGATGAGAACGGTTTTGTGAAACAGATGGAATGCCTAAAAATGGAATTAGGCGAACCCGATGCATCGGGAAGAAGAAGACCTGTTCCGATGCCGGGAAGCGAATTTATTTTGGATGTTGATGAGGTTATTGTATCAGTGGGTACCACACCGAATCCTATAATTGCCCGCACAACACCTGAATTAAAAACAAAAAAATACGGCGAGATAGAAGCAGACGCAGAAGGAAAAACAAACATTAAAGGCGTTTTTGCCGGAGGCGACATTGTTACCGGAGCTGCAACTGTAGTTACGGCAATGGGTGCAGGAAGAACTGCTGCAAAAGCGATGGATGAATATCTAAAGAAGTAAATACAGTCGTAAAAGTCAAGACAGACGAAACAGTAAAAGACATTAACGAGTTAACGGGTTAACGAGTTAAAAACATTTAATCGAAATACATTGACGGGTTAATTGGTTAATGAGTTCAAAGATAGATCCTTGATGCCAGAGAAGAACAAGATAAAAGGCTCTCAATAATGAGGGCCTTTTTTTATATAATAAATAATTTTTGCTTGACAAAATGATACACATATGATACACTATTATTTGACAAGGAGGGATTATGGCAGTTCAAAGATTGTTGGTAGTCTTGGATAGCCCGACAAGAGATGCTGTTAAACAATTGGCAAAAGAAAGCAAAGTTTCTATGTCTTCAGTGGGGCGTGATCTAATCAAAGAAGCGCTTGAAGTATATGAAGACAGATGTTTGGACAAGATAGCATTTCAGAGGGAAAAAGGATTTAACTGGAAGAAGTCATTGACGCATCACAAAGTTTGGGGAAAATAATATGCGGATCCTTTATCACCCCAAGGTTCTATCAGAAGATCTACCGCACATAAATAATGATATTAAAGAGCGTATTAAGAAAGCCATAGAAGAAAGATTGATGGTTGCGCCGGATAAATACGGAGTAAGATTAAGGAAAAGTCTTAGCGGATATTGGAAATTAAGAGTTGGTGATTACAGGATTGTTTATAGTATTGTCGTAAAAGAAGTGAGAATTGTTGTTATTAAACACAGAAAGGAAGTTTATCTTGAAACAGATAAAAGAATATAGGAATACCTTAAAGATAGTGCATAGTACAAAGTACAGAGTACAGGGTTGAAAATCTATAAAATCACCCCTCTCTTTAATTCTCTCCCACACGGGGAGAGAGAAATTGATAAATAAGAAGCGAAGACAGATTGCCCACCCGAGGCGGATTTCGCAATGACGTACTGTCTTACCTTGTCAACTTGTCTACTGTTTCTATCGCTCCGAACCCATTAACCCATTAACTCGTTAATGTCTGTATTATTTCTTTCACTTTGTACCCTGTACACTGTACTGTCTTTCAGACTACTGCTTTTAGCGGTAGTTTTTTTATTTGAATTTGAAAAATCCCTAAAACTATGCTATAATGTTAAATTTGATTACACATACTATAATAAATTACTTATATTAAAGCTATATAAAATATAAGATCGGAGAGTTTATGGATATCGCTACAAAGTATAACCCAAAAGAGACAGAAGACAAATGGTATAATTTCTGGCTCGAGAAAAATTATTTTCGCGCAGAGCCAAAAAGCGAGAAAGAGCCGTTTTGTATGGTAATACCTCCTCCTAATGTTACCGGTTCTTTGCATTTGGGACACGCCCTTAATAATACTTTACAGGATGCTTTGATAAGATATCAAAGAATGCAGGGCAAAAATACACTTTGGCTTCCGGGAACTGACCACGCAGGCATTGCAACGCAAAATGTTGTGGAAAGGGAACTCAAAAAAGAAGGGCTGAAACGTCAGGACCTTGGAAGAGAGAAATTTGTTGAAAGAGTCTGGCAGTGGAAAGAAAAAACCGGCGATACAATAATCAAGCAATTGAAAAAACTCGGATGTTCCTGTGATTGGTCAAGACAGCGTTTTACAATGGAAGAAGATTTTATACATGCAGTTCAGGAAGAATTTATCACTCTTTATGATCAGGGATATATTTATCGCGGGAATTATATAGTTAATTGGTGTCCGCGCTGCCATACCGCATTATCAGATATTGAAGCCGAGCATAAAGACATAAAAGGTCATCTCTACCATATCAAGTATTTTCTTTCGGATACCGGACAACGTTCGACGACTGACGGTTTTATCGTTGTCGCCACTACCCGCCCCGAAACAATTTTTGGTGATGTAGCCATAGCTGTTAATCCGAAAGATAAGCGCTATAAAAAACTTATCGGACAAAAAGTAAAAGTACCGTCTCCTTGCGGCGGCAGAGAGATACCGATAATTGCGGATTCTTATGTTGATATGAAATTCGGCACAGGCGCTTTAAAAATAACACCGGCTCATGATCCTGCTGATTTCGAAATAGGTAAAAAACACGATCTTGAAACAATCGTAGTTATAGATTCAACAGCAAAAATGAATGAACATGGTTTGAAATACAAAGGGCTTGACCGTTTTGAATGCAGGAAAGCGTTAGTTGAGGATCTGCAGAATGAAGGCTATATTGAAAAACTGGAAGATTATACTCTCTCAATGGGTGTTTGTTCAAGATGTTCCACCTTTGTAGAGCCGCATCTTTCTTTGCAGTGGTTTGTTAAAATGAAAGAGCTTGCGAAGCCCGCTATCAAAGCGGTTAAGGATGGTAAAATAAAATTTGTTCCGAAATCATGGGAAAAAACGTATTACAGGTGGATGGACGAAATAAAAGATTGGTGTATTTCAAGGCAATTATGGTGGGGACACAGGATACCTGTGTGGTATTGCGAAAATAAGGATTGTCCGCCGGTTGCCTCTATAACAAATCCCGGAAAATGCGCAAAATGCGGAAGTACAAATTTTGTGCAGGATGAAGATGTGCTTGATACATGGTTCAGTTCTGATCTGTGGCCGTTTGCGACTCTTGGCTGGCCAAAAAAAACCGATGACCTGAAAACATTTTATCCAACGAGCGTTCTGTCAACAGCATTCGACATAATATTTTTCTGGGTTGCAAGAATGATCATAATGGGTATTCATTTTATGAAAGATGTTCCATTTAAAACCGTGTATATTCATGCGCTTGTCAGGGATCCTGAGGGTAAGAAAATGTCCAAATCAAAAGGCAATGTTGTTGATCCTCTGGAAGTGCTTGACAGATTTGGTACAGATGCTCTCAGATTCACGCTTGCAGTGCTTGCGGTAAAAGGCAGGGATATATATTTTTCTGAAGAGCGTGTTGAGGGATACCGTAATTTTATGAACAAGATCTGGAATGCAAGCAGATTTATTATGATGAATATACAAATGGCAGAACAGAGATGTACAGAGTACAGGGTACAGGGTACAGAGTGCGAAATACAGACATCGGAAAACGAAAAACTGACTTTGGCTGATAAATGGATAATTTCTCGGCTTAATGGTGTTACAAAAGAAATAACCTCCTCAATAGAAAAATATGATTATGACAAAGCAGCTCTTGCAGCCTATGAATTTTTCTGGCACGAATTCTGCGATTGGTATTTGGAAATAGCGAAAATACAGATGTCAGATGCTGAAAAACAGAAATGTACAGAGTACAGAGTACAGGGTGCAGAGTGCCAAATACATATACCAGAGAAAGAAAATGATAAAATAGCAAAACAACCCAACAATCAGCAACCAGCAACCAGCAACATTTCAGCAAACAGGCGTACAACGTGCGACGTTCTTTTAAGGGTTTTGGAACAATCACTCCGTCTTATGCATCCGATCATTCCATTTATTACAGAGGATATATGGCAAACTCTAAAAGCAGTTGCAAGTTGCAGGTTGCAAGTTGCAGGTGAAAGCATAATGATAGCGGAGTGGCCGAAATATAATAAAAAAGAAGTGAGCGCAGCTGCGGAAAAAGAAATGATCTCAATACAGGAAGTTGTAACTGCCATAAGAAATATACGCTCAGAACTTGGAATTGTTCCTTTGGCAAGGATAAAAGCATTTATAAGTTTTAAAGATGAAGAAGAAGAGAAGCACGCAAAAATATTAAAGAAAAATTCTGCATATATCAAGTTTTTGGCGGGTATTGAAGAACTTGAAATAAGTAAAACCCTTACAGTGGAGAAACCGTTTGCATCGGCAGTTATAAAGAAATTGGAAATAAGGATACCACTCAAAGGTGTTATAGATTTTGCAAAAGAAAAAGAGCGCCTGAATAAAGAACTTGAAAAAGCAAAACAGGATATGCAGCGAATAGAGGAAAAACTTTCCAACAAGAATTTTTCCGAAAGAGCCCCGAAAGAAGTAATTGATCAGGAAATAGAAAGAAAGGGCGAAATAAAAGCCAAGATAGAAAAACTTTCTGATAATCTTAAAAAAATGGAAGAATAAATGAAAAAACTATTTTTAATTCTTGCACTTATTTTTTTAGTCTGCTCGAATGTTTCGTGTGAATCCACGCTTAATCTTAAGGGTGAAGTTATCGGGATGATGGGAGAGGAATCCGGAGCAACACTGATACTTAGGACAAAAAAAGAAGCTATGCAATTGATACTCCTTGACAGCGAACAGGCAGCAAGCAACATTTTATCTGCGGGCGACTGGGCTGACATTACAGTCAGGATTTCTGATGATGGGATTGTCAGGGCTGTTTCACTTAAAAAAACTCCAAAGATAGTTACTTCAAAAAAACGCGTTCCGGATAATTCAAAACCCTATACTTCTTCCTATGGTACGCTTGCAATTTATAAAAAGACCATAAAGTATTTTAATCCAAAATTAAATGACCGTGATGCCGAGAGAATTGCTTCAAGCATTCTTTATTATGCGCGTTTGCATAAAATAGATCCGCGTTTGATCGTTGCAGTCGTTGCTGCAGAATCCGATTTTCATATCAATGCACGTTCAGTCAAGGGTGCTGTTGGATTAGGGCAATTAATGCCCGGTACGGCAAAGATCTTAAAAGTAAATCCGCTTATCATAGAAGAAAATATACTTGGCACATCATCATATCTTAAGTCTTGTATAGATCAGTGGAAAAAATATCCATATGTTGGGCTTGATCTTGCGGTTGCTTCTTATAATGCAGGTTCAGGGGCTGTTGAAAAATACGGCGGGGTTCCT
>Ga0265297_10006448_pt1 | contig 17034 bp, 30 predicted proteins | sample Munlanlwell13791_FD_192502 | JGI IMG/M metagenome (GOLD analysis project Ga0265297, IMG submission 192502) | Leachate microbial communities from a municipal landfill in Southern Ontario, Canada - Leachate well 137-91 | ecosystem: Engineered > Solid waste > Landfill > Unclassified | place...
GCCATTATGCCAAGAACTATAAGGCAATCAGGTCCGTCAAGGTGAAGGAACTGTCCAGGTTATGCCATAAGGTTTGGTTCCTATCTGGTACCCCGCTGATGAATAGGCCCACGGATTTGTACGGGATCCTACAGTCTGGGAGCATGAATGTGCTGGGTAATTGGAACAAGTTCGTATCCCTTTTCAATGGTTACAAGAATCCCTTTGGAGGATACGTCTTTGGGATGCCTAATCCTGAAGTTCCTGAGAAAATGAAGCGGGTTATGCTCCGTAGACTCAAGGAGGAAGTTCTGCCCGATCTGCCCGCTAAGACCTATCAGTCCATCCGGGTAAATGAGCTTTCCTCTGCCCTGAGAGGCCAGCTGAATAAAATGGCACTTCAGGCTGCCACCAATCAGGGACTGGAGGTTACCAAAGAAGAGGATATTGATTCCGTTGTTGCAGATCTAGATGCGTCCTCTTTGCCTGCCTTTTCTGAATTCTCAGCCATTAGGGCTAAATTGGCGGAATCCAGAATCCCCGCAATGCTAGAGATTGTAGAGTCCTATGAGGAGGCCGAGACTCCTTTGGTTGTCTTCTCTGCCCATAGGAAGCCTATTGATGAACTGAGTCGTAGAGAAGGCTGGGCCGTTATTACAGGAGATACTAAAGCTGAAGATCGTAGAGATATCGTTCACGCTTTCCAGTCCGGTGCTCTCAAAGGTATCGGCCTCACTATTCAAGCTGGTGGTGTAGGCATTACACTTACACGAGCATCCAATGTATTGTTTGTGGATTTGGATTGGACGCCAGCGGCTAACATCCAGGCAGAGGATCGTTTGTGTATTGCCGAAGGACAGCTTGTTGCCGTTAGAAATAAAGGTTACATCCCAATTGAGCGAGTAGTAATTGGGGATGAGGTTTTTACTCATATGGGGAGGTGGCGTAAAGTTCTTAACATTCATTCCAAGCAAAGTCGTAAACTAAACACAACCATTCAATATAAGCGTTTTTCAGAGCCTTTGTTATCTACGCACGATCATAAGGTACTTGTTCTTCGGCAAAATGAAACCGAGCCACAATGGATTAAAGCTCACGAAGTTCTTCCTGGAGATTTTTTAGTCCTGCCAAAATCGCCAACCGGCAACGGGATTAGCCATATTGAGTTTCCTTCGGAACTTAGGCACGACCCCAAACAAATCAATAATTATGGGGCAGAACAGGTTAATGGCAGGTATGTTAGGCTTCCAGATATTATCAATATTGACTCGGATGCTTTATTTGCTTTTGGTTATTATATATCCAATGGGTTTTCAAGTGTAGTAGAAGGAAAGGGAAGATTTGTATCTTGGGCATCACACAAGAAAAACAGAGCATATTTGGAAAGAATTGCGCGTTGGCTTGATGGAATGGGCGTCAGCTCCACCATTTATACCAAGGAAGATAGTCTTGGAATTGAGTTGCGAGGGTATTCTATTGAGTTGGCCAGGCTATTTGAGTCGCTGTTTGGAAGAACCGCGGCCAAAAAACATATACCAGATCAGTGGGTAACTACTCTAGACCACCAGCAGCTAAAGGATTTGTTCTATTCATATCTTATGGGAGATGGATATTTTAGAAAATTCCAGCATAGTTGGACTACCGTATCAATTCAACTGGCAATGCAGCTTAACTTGATAACTGCCATGCTGGGTTATTCTCCATGCCTACACATTGAATACGATTACAAATCATCTATCGCTAATTGTGCGTGGGTTGGCACGTTCACCGTTGATGGCAACCCCTCAAGTCCCAGCCTAAACAAACAAGATGATAAATTTGTTTATAATCTTGTCAGCTCCGTAACTACTAGGTTTGCAAAAAGCGGAAACAAAACCATTCGCGTTTATGACCTTGAAGTTGAAGAGGATGAAAGTTTTTTGGTAGGGAATGCCATTGTACATAATTGTCGTATCGGCCAAGATAGCAATGTATTAGTGATGAGGATGTCATCCACGCATCCGCTTGATGTACACATGCAGGAATTGATTGAGCTAAAGATTGCATTAGCATATAAGGCATTGGAAGCGTGTGTAAAGTTCACGCCTATCAAGCCCAGGCCATTAGCACAGGAGATTAAGATTATTGAGGAGACAGACGAGGGGTTAGTTGCTAGGATTGCAGCAGCTGGAGCCGAGGCAGACCGTGGATATTTCCTGGGCAGGATTCAGCAGATTGCTGGGCGAGAGGCAGCTAAGGTCAATAATGTGCCTGAGCCTCCTCTTACTCCTAAGCGTAAGGAGATGCTTCGGGGTGCTTTGGCGTACATGGTGAGCGTATGTGATGGTGCTTGGGACCGGGATTTCCAAGGGTTCAATAGGCCGGATGCTGGAATTGGACATTGGATTGCTAGTTCTGGGTTGAGAGATGAGGATGAGGTAACGTTCCGGGTCTTGGAAAGGATCTTGGTACGATATCGTCGTCAGTTGAAGGGCGAGTTTGAAGAAATTTGGAGACCTGAATAATGGCTATGAAAAAGAAATCGGCAAAGAAAAATATTGAGCCTAAAGAAAAGCTATATGGAAACGCAGTGAATCTATCAGGGGTATATTCCAAAAATCCATTGGAACTAAAGTTTGATTACGAAACCGAATCCTGGTGGGATCGCTCTCAGAATATGGATTTCAATAGACGTGGCCTGCAAATTGGGAACGACCCAGACGACCCAGATTGCTCTGGCATTGTAAAGTTTACCGGCACCCAACGAGAAGTACAATGTTTTACTATGGGTGTGAGAGCTTGTTTCACATTGCTGAGTTCATGGGCTTGGTGTCCGCTAAAGAAAAATGAAAAATGAAACGCAAACGAGCACTCAAGAAGCTAAGTAAGAAAGAGGAGCCCAAGGAGGTTGCGCCTATGTTCGGACCACAACCAGATGTCCCTGGCAAGTGTAATGCCCAGCTACACATTGCAGATGATTACGGTGATAACACGGCTACCATGAAATGCCAGCTTCAGCCTGGCCATGAAGGTAGGCATGTAGAGGTCTGGAAATCCGGCCGGGCAAAAGTAGAATGGGAAGGAAACGATGCCGATGGCTGGGATTCCGAAGATGAATAACTACTGGGTTTCTTTCTGGGTTCACGAAAAGGATCTGAGCGCTTTTGAGTACCATGGTCCTTGGTGGGAGTCTGGGTGGGATCTCCAGGATCGGAGATCGTTTTGTGCCGCTGTTCAGGCATCCTCGGAGGAAGAGGCAAAAAAGGTTATCAATAATTCCTTTGATAACGGGCACAGTTTAGACGAGTGGAGATTTGTGAACTATAGACCGGAAGAGTGGTCCCCGTTTAATGACAGATTCCAGAAAGTAGACTGGATGAAGTGGCCTTATCCGGTAAATAACTAATTTCTTTGATAACAACAAAGGCACAATACCAATGCCCAAGATGATGGAAGTGACTAAAACTGCCGGATGGGAAATGTTAGCTGAGTGGCAGAGCCGGCCTAACCAGGATGTGCATTTGAAGTTTTATGGAACTCTAATGGATATCCAGGTACAGTGCGTAAAGGACAATGTCCCGTATATTGGTAAGGCATCAGGGTCTATCAATCTAATAAATGATGTGGTTAGTTTAGCATTTGCTGACCTTGCCTTCAAGATGCGGGGAAAATGAAAAGATACGCAGTATTTTATCCGACCACATTGGCCCCTTATGACGTTTATATTCGGACAAGCGAACCCCTGCCTTTTGACGTGTGGAGGGATTTGGTCAGGCTTCGTATACAGGAGGATGAGGAGGTTTTGCGCTGTGTCTATGCATTAAAGAGTCAGGAGATTCTGCAATTTTGGTATCCCAGTACAACAGATCTCATACCTACAGAGAACATTCTACGTGAAGCGGGCTTTGTTAAAACACAAGCAGGGCGATTAGAGGGGTTGGCAAGATAGCGGGACAAAACAATGTACGATGACGATGATGTAGATTACGGTGATTATGATGAGGATTGCAGAATTGAGTTCTCTGATTCTGAAGGAAGATCTGCGCTTAGAGCCGAAACCAAAGATAACCCCAGGATATATCCGTGTCCCACCTGCGGGCGAGAAGAGGCTCTAACCATGCTTGATATCCAGCTGGGGTATCAATGTGATAGGTGCGCTGATATTGCTGAGGGGAGGTTAGAATGAAAAAATACACAGTATGCTATCCAGCCCCTGGCTTTGCTTGTGTTTTGGTAAGCGAAGACATTCCCTTTCAGCTACACAACTTTTTGTCTACGTGCGGCGGAGTGCCTTTTAGACCCCCTCCGGCCACTCTACCAGATAGCACGATAGAAGTTTTATATCCCTTTTATGAAAGATGGTTGCAACAACCCGAGGCTCAGAGACGTACTTATAATATCTTCCCAGAGAATATTGATTGGGCGGAGGGTGCGTTAAGCAATGCTGGGTTTCTGAAAACACAGGTAGAGAGCTTTTACAAAGAAGAATAAGAAATATGTACGATTTTCCCAAAGAGATTTTAGAAGCCTGGGCGGTCCATGAGGCGCTCCGTAGGCTAGGCTTTCTCCCCGAAGAAATCTTCGTGTCCATGGATAACCCGGAGGGCTTTTTGTTCGTGGTTTTAATCGCCCAGGAGAAAACGTTCGGCATTAATATCGGTAAGCCCTCGTTTTCAGAGAAAGAGTTCTTTGGATTGTGGGAGAAATTTACCCACGGCCTAGCAACCTTCCCTGATGAATTCCTACAAAACGCTTGGGACAACTCCGTCATCCGTACCAAAACCCCAGAATTCGTTATGGCTTTGTTGCAAAAAGGCTTCAGTATGATGCCCGGAGGTATCAAAAACCTAAACTGAGGAATATGAGCGTGTACACTGCAATCAAAGTATTGTCAGCTGCAATAGTACTATACGTATTAGTAGTCCTAGTTGTTTCAGCACTGAATTGAGGAAACATGCAACCTTTACCGTTCCCCTCCCCCGAAGACTTATGGGGTGATTATATTGTAGATTCCTGGTCAATATTCGATAATGGTAGGTTCGGAATCCATTTGCTTGGCATTTCTTCCAATATCATTTACTCCAACCAAAAGACCATTGATCGGGTTAACTCCACCATCAGAAACATTATCACCTCTGCTAAAGAAGGGCTTCTGTCCCCAGCAGAGGCGTGTAAAGAAGTACACGTTAGGGCAATTTTCTCTACCGAAGAGCTTCAGGAAATCCACCAAAACGCTTCTGTTCAGGGAAAAGTAATGGCTAATTTCTATAAATCCCAGGATGGCGATAGGCAATAATACGACATGGGGATATGAGCATCTATAGGTTTTCTTCACAGTTTACAGACTATATTCTTAGGAACTCTTCCAACCCTGATAAGATTTTGTTACAGGTTGGAGACGCTATTGCATCCCTGGGCGAGACAGGTGCTCTATCCGAATACCAATCCTCCAGGCTTTCGGCCTTCCATGAGGATCCTTCAATCACTGACCAATATATGTTGGAGTTATTGGAAGGTGATGAGAGCGAAAAGAATGCTGTGGTAAATGGCATGTACCCTGTGCTTGGTAGGTTAGCTGGCACTGGTAAGGTAGACATGATTACCAGAAGGGTTATAGAGAAATTCCTAGACAAGGTCTGGAAGAAGTTGCCGGTACAGGAAAAGCCCCTGGGTGTAGGCCCGGTCATTAGGCGCAAAAGGCCGGAGTCTACAGAACGGCCTACAGAAAAGCCCATCGTCCTCCCTGAACCACCGGGTCCTAAATGGCAATACCAAGAAGACAAGCTAATCAATAGGATTGATAATGCTTATGGATCTTTGGTTGAGGCTGGGATCTTGGAACAGGCTCCTGATGCAGATGAGCTAAACACTAGGCTGGAAGAAAGAAAATTCAAGTGGGCTCTGCTAAAGTAAAACTGCTGTGGTGTACAGACCTGCACCTAAATTTCCTCCGCTATGCCAATGGTCCCCTGGAATTTGCTAAGTCATTGGACCAAGATGCTGATGGCCTGATTATCACCGGGGATATCTCTGATGGTTTTGGTCTTGAAATCCACCTGAGACAATTGGCAGAAGGCTTTCCCAAACCTATCTATTTTGTACTCGGTAATCACGACTTCTATGGTTCTTCATTTGCGGTAATAGATAAGTTGGTAATTGATCTTACCAAAGAAGTTGATAATCTATTCTTCCTCAATCATGGGCCACATAAAATCGGTGATACCCACATTGTAGGTGTAAGTGGGTGGTATGATGCATATCATGGGGATCAGAATTCAAAGGTACAGTTAGCGGACTGGGAATTAATCAAAGAGCTCAGGGCTGGCAAAAACAACCGTAGAATCCTGTTGAGCCTGATTCGTTCCCGTGCGGCCCTAGAGGCGGATATACTAGATGCCCAGCTAAAAGAAGGATGTAACCTTTCTGATAACATCATTGTTTGTACTCATGTTCCGCCGTATTCAGAGGCGGCCTGGCATGAAGGTAAGCCATCTGATAGAATCTGGGTACCATGGTTTAGTTCTGGTTCCCTCGGGAGAGTGCTTGATAATAATGCCAGGATAAATCCTACAAAGACTTTCCTGGTTCTGACTGGGCATTCCCACTCCCCTGGGATTTATTGTAGAGATAATGTTACCGTTTATACAGGGGGTGCTAAATATGGGTTCCCGGACCTGAACGGAGTTCTGAACCTATCCGATAGAAATATTGTGGCTGCTGATTCTTCTGGGGTAGTATTAGAAAGAACATATTAATGGACATACTATTAGCCAAGAGATGGGATGGAGAGATGGATCCCACGGGGTGGTTGGTATCTACCAAGCTAGATGGATGGCGGGCACTGTGGGATGGTTCGAAATTCATTTCCCGGGGTGGCTCTATCATAACGAGCCCGGGATGGTTTATCAAGGGACTTCCGGGAGAACCTTTAGATGGAGAGCTGTGGGCTGGTAACGGTGGCTTTGAGAAGGTTACTAGTACAGCCGGGGGATCCCGAGAGTTAGATTGGAACGCTGTTGTGTACGCGGTATTTGATGCTCCGGAATTCCCGGGTGGGTTTGAAGTCCGTATTGCCCATGCCAAGAGGATCTTGAAGAACGCAGCGCATGGCATTGTGATTCCGTTCTGGGTATGCAAGAGCAAGGCTCAGCTGCTCAAGAAGTTAGACGAGGTGATTGCCGCTGGTGGAGAAGGGTTAATGCTTCGTAAACCTGGGTCTGTATATGAGAGGTCCCGGTCTAATACATTGCTCAAGGTCAAGAAATGGCATGATGCGGAGGGTGTAATTATTGAACACGTACCAGGGACCAGGCGAGGGCTTACGGGATCACTGAAGGTAATTACCAAAGAAGGATTAGTATTCAAGGTTATTGGGCTTACGGAAAAGATGGCTCATACACCGCCGCATATTGGGACAGTAATTACTTATCGGTATCACACGTTGTCTAAGAATGGGACACCTAGGCCTGCGGTATTCTGGCGAGAAAGGATGGAGTAAAATGGGAGCTGTTGATTTTTGCATTCGGGTTAAAGGAAAGACGGCTAAAGAGGCGTTCAACAACGCTGTAGCTGAGGCGTTGTATCAGCATGGGCATTCGGGATACACGGGAAGTATTGCTGAGAAGGATTCCTTTATAATGATTTCGTGTCCAGATGGAGAGGATCCTGAAAATTATGCGTATGATTTGCTAGAGGAAGATGACTCTAGAGTTGCTGATAAGTATGGCCCGGCTGGGTGTATTAAATCTGGTGATAATGAATACTGGTTTTTTGGATTTGCATCTACATAGGAATTGATCATGACACAATCAGTAAGCGATCTGTGTTCAAAGATTTCTATCTTTGCAGATCTTGGAGGCGTTGAGCCCAATCCTGATTTTCCGAAAAGCCACCCCTGGAAAGTGATTCTAAAGTATAATGGGAGGCAGCTTACCACTCCCTTTTACACAGGGGAAATAAAAGACCCCACGGTTCAGGATGTGTTGTATTGCCTAATCTCCGATGTGCAACCTGTAGAGTCCACGACGGGTTTCGAGGACTGGGCCGCTAATCTGGGATATGACACAGATTCTAGAAAAGCCGAGAGGCTATACAAAGCCTGTTGCAAAGAACAGAAACAGATTCGTAGATTCTTGGGTAATGATTTCAATACATTCGCCGAAGCATTCCAGGATTATTAGATGGAGCTGTCAACTAAAGAGATTTGGGAAACCTGGAACCCGGCAAGGCTGAATCTAACGCCCGGTCCATTTGCCGGGCTTTGGGAGCTTTGGGTGCCATCAAAACCTATGCCTAGTTTATTGTTGCGAGAGGTAATTGAAGGCAACTATTCGGTCATGGGATACATTGACGAGGATACAGTATTCGTTAACTTGGAGGAAGAGTTATGACTAAATTTCTTGCCTTGGCAAAAGCGGATATCGATGAGGTCATTAAAATCAACGATTCTTTGGTAACAGCAGAGGTAGAGCCAGTATACCAGCACGGTTACGAATTCTCTGGTGAGGTTTTGATTGCAGGATCCGTCCACGATAATGCAGACGAGGAAACCATTGCCGAGATTTTACATGGGTATTTGTGCTGTTATGTTGAGGATGTTCTAATTAGGAAGGTAGAGATTAGGAGCGTGAGGCCGCAGAGGGTTGTGAACATCTACCGGAAGGCCGGTTGAGCCGGCTGGCCGGTCCAAAAAAAGGTGTTGACAAAACGAATCCGCCGTGGTAAAAACAGCCTCGGCTGTTTCTGATAGACAAAACAAAGAGGAAAAATGCGTTATCCATTGTTGTTTGCTGCATTGCTGGTCGCATTGCCGGCCAAAGCAGATCCGGATTATTACCGTCTTGAAGTAACCAGGGATGAATCCGATCTATATGATGTATGTAACACCAAGCTTGTAATTCAGACTGACGTGTGTTTTGAATTTGCTATGAGGGATCCTGCTGTATTAGTGTGGGAATATCCCGGGTCATGGAATAACAAGTTGATATTTTTAGATCGTGACGGAAAGTCAAAGCGCTCTTGCAGAGTCAAGCGCTTGTTAGCGGAAACGAGCCCATAATGGATAGATACATTGTGCTCAAGAGTCCTGGCGAATCTCCTGTAACCAAAGAACATCCAGAGGACATCGTCTCTATAGAGACGCTTCGTGCTGGGATCAATAAACAATGGTTAGAGGTACGCCCAACATATATTGGCGGGGTATATGTGGATGTTTGGTGTGATGAAGAAGGATTGCTACACGATCTGGATATCAATTTCTGGCACCCGGAGGTAAGGCAATTCATTGTTGGGCCCGTGGTAGTGTGCGGAACTGATAGGGAAGGTAACAGCGTTCCACTTACCAAAGATATGGCAGATAAGACGGTTGAGTTCTTGAACAAAAATGCGTCAATAACGGAATAAGAAAGAAGGAAATCATGGGATCAAGATCAGTTGCCAAGGTTGTAATTTCTCTGGGGATGACGGCGGTAGCGGTTAAGCTTTACCTCTCTGCCAAGAGCGAGGGTATTGAGTTCAACATGCTGAACCCCAAGACTGGCAATAGGGTTCGCCAGAAGCTGGTTGATGGGGTTACTGGTGAGGAGATTAAGCGAGACGAGACGGTAAAGGGGTACGAGTACGTCAAGGATTCGTATGTAACCTTTACTGATGAAGAGATTGCCAACATGCAGGCGGCAAAGCGTGATACCATTGATGTCACGGAGTTTGTGTCTGTGAGTGCGATTGACCCTCTGCATATTGAGAAGACGTTCTATACTGGGCCTGATCGTGGTATGGACAAGGGGTACCACCTCCTTTACGAGACTCTCAGGCGAGAGAACAAGGCTGCCATTGGTACCTGGATTTCCCGGGGCAAGGAACATTTGGTGACCATTTGCGCTTATCAGCATGGGCTGGTTATGCACCAGATGTTCTACAATACTGAGGTCCGAGCATTTGACAATACCTGCGCAAGTGTTCAGCTGTCCCCGGTAGAGTTAGCGATGTCCAAGTTGCTGGTGGATCAGTTTACGGTACCGGTATTTGACGGTTCCAAGTATTCTGACAAGTTCATGGAGAAGTTGAATGCGGCTGTCAATGTGAAGCTGTCTGGCGGAAGCATTACGGCTACGGCAGCCAAGGGTATTTCCACCAATGTAGCGGAGTCATTGCGGGCTTCGTTGCTGTCGATTGGGGTACCTGAGGCCAAGATTGATGCGATGGTAGCCAAGGCATTGGCAGAGTCCGCACCAGCGGCGGTGGTATCAGTTGAGGAACCCAAGAAGGTTAAGAGGGTTCGGAGCAAGAAAAATGTGGGTTAAGTTTTGCCTATCGCTTCATTATAGAGAGGGTGTTGATGACACGGTTGAAGAACACCTTTTGTATGATGATAAGCACAAATCCAAGACTGGAGAGTTTTGGATGGACGAGGCTGAGGCTTGGGCGTTAGAAAGGCCTGAACTTAGGTATCATGAGGATGGTTACGATGTAGCTTATGCGGCCGATGTCAAGTTACCAGAGAGTGTAAAGAAAGAGATGCTTGACAGATATAATGGGCAGATTAGGCACGCTGGGCAGATGATCAAGGCCATGCAGGAGAGTTGAGATGAATCAGGCATGGGTAGTTGTAGAGGAGCGCGGAGATTATTCTGATTATAGGATGGAGTTGATCTCCGTGCATGATTGCAAAGAAAGCGCTGACGAATCTTGTGCTGCATTAACCCAGGTGGTAGAGGCGAAGAAAGAGGCGGCGCGGGACCTGCTACGTAAAGCTTGGGAGTTGTCTGGAAGAAAAGTCCCTAATGACAGCCAAGTGCCGCACAAGCTATGGTGGGTTATGGATAGTTGTCCGGAAGAGTTTGTTAACGAAGTAAAGGAACTATATAACGCTGCCATAAAAGAAAACCCCAGCGAGGAACCAATATACTCTGTTCAAGGGCCTTTTGAGGTGGTGCCGTGGATTAAGCCAGGAAAGCTTATACAGGGCTAATATGAAAGTAAAATACGATTCCGTTAACCATATTATCAAGATTATTATCGAGGACAATGGGTTTGAGCGTCACTATACAATATCAGACGAAGGATTGATTGCTGATATTGTTGAGGACGGAGAGGTGATTACCACTAAATCATGGGAACATGACGATTTGTTAGAGGAAGCTCGACCACCCGGATGGTCTGGCGACGAGCCTGATGCTTAGAAAAGAAACACACCAAAGGAAACCATGGCAGCAACAAAATTTGACCCCGAGAAAGACGAGACGCTAGCTGAGATTGGCCGAGTGTCAGGCCCCAAAGGAGACATTGTTTGTTCTATTGTCTCCTATAATGGTGGGGATGCCAAGGTTCAGTTGGGCCGCTCTTATAGCAATGCCAAGGGAGAGGAGAGACACTCCAGCTTGGGCAGATTACTTGGCGAGGAAATTGGCGGAGTTATCGGCCTTCTGGAAGATGCCCGCCAATGGTTGGAAGATAACGGTTAATATGAGCGCCTTTTCATTCCCAATTGATCGTGTAGTAGTAATAGAAAGACGGGCCCATGCAGATGATATTATTATCACCCTGGATGGCCCGACTACATTTCCAAAACTAAACTATCCTTTATCTATAACGGTCCAGGCCCGCCGTGGATTTGGAACACAATGGGTACGAGATAATCTAGCAATAGAGCCGATAGTGGTTGGTGATCCAGAAAACAAATAGGTATAACATGAGCACTCTAAGCAAAACCGAAGCAAAGTTATTGGGAGCCCTTGCCCCACACCTTGATAACCTCCAGATCTTTCTTGATATCCATATCCGTGGTTCCAATGCCATGACGGCCGCGGCCATTGCCGATGCCTTTATCAAAGAATATAAGTGCGATCTGGATTCGGATACGTTTATCAAGGCGTTTCGTCTGGCCGTACACGAGAATAAGATCAAGGGTATCGCAGGGGCCAAGCGCCGAGGATATTACAGGGTTGGTGAGTTCGTTGCTGCCAAGGTTCCCGAAGAGAAGAAAGAAGAGCCCCCTGATGTATTAGCTCCGTACATTGAAGGGGTACAGAAATTCATTGATGACAATATCCAGGGAACCGTAAAGATGACGGCAGCAGTTATTTACAACGGTTTCAAAGCCGCCAATGGATGTGAATTAAGCGAAGATGATTTTGTTAAGTCTTTCCGAGCGGCTGTTCATGATAACAAGATTGTAGGATTGGAAGGCGCTCGTCGTTTTGGGTATGGTCGTGCAGGAACTGTCTCCGAAGAGAGCGAGCCAGCAATCGAGAGCGAGCGGGTAAGCGCATTTAGTTGTGAGATTGTTATTGATGATCATAGGAAGATTGTAGCGCTAGACAGAACGAACTGGGGTTATATGACCAGGCGTTCGGGATCTTGGCTTGTGGAGGCATATTTTGCCAATACTACGGAAATGGTAAGGTCCATTGCCAGAAAGGTTATTGATGGAGAATTGAAAGGAATGGGTAATTTTAACTTCGCTGAGTTGGAACATAAATTCCAGGAATCCGAACATCGTGTTGCCAAGCTATTATCCAGGGCAATTTCTGGTAAAGACAGTTCCGCCCAAGAGTTTTGTATTGGTTCCGCTGAAAAGGAGAAATGTCATGAAGCTACCGATTAGACCTGTTGTTGCTCTTGCTATTGTTGTGTTTGTGTTCGTGACCTATAAGCTGTGTAAGCGCAAGGCATAATATCTTACTCTTGTTTTCCGGGGCACAAAAGGTGCCCCGGAAAAGCGCTTGACTTTTTGCTTTTTTTGGGCTATGATTCTCCCATAGCTGTAATAGGCAATGATAGGAATATTCTCATGCAAACCGCCATGAACGAAATTTTGTCTGGCCTCGGGATTGATGGCCGATGTGTTAAGGCTGAAAAACATCGTCACTTGGCTTATTATGATATCGAGCTAGCGCGCAACGCTAGTGCTCTTAGGAAGCTGGAGCGCTCAGCTAAAGAGATTGCTCTGCACCTCAGGACCAAGACCGTTCCTATTATGAGACTGGTTCCTGAGCAGGGAGTAGTCAGGCTACAGGTTGCGCTTTCTGATGCCAAGCCTGTCTCGCTGATGGATCTGTATCGTGGTGAGTGGATTCCTCACACGATGGTATTTCCGTTCCTTCTGGGCGAGGATGATGAAGGCAAGAAGCTGTGGATGGATATGAATCACAACCCGCACCTTTTGGTAGCGGGGTCCACTGGGTCTGGCAAGTCCGTCCTTCTGCATAACCTTATTGCCAACGCAATGTATATCCATGCTTTGCGAGTCCGCAACGTATGGTTGTACTTGGTAGATCCCAAGCGAGTTGAGTTTACTGATTACACAAACCCTTCTTTATCGGCAGTTGTGCGCAGCGTATCGTCCTCGTATCTGGAAGCGATTGAGGTCCTGGAAAAGCTCAACTCGATGATGGAGCTTAGGTATGAGGCGCTGCATTCGTTCAAGATGCGGTCCGTTGAAGAAGACCCGCAGCGTCTGCCGTTAATCATGTGCGTAGTTGATGAAATGGCAGACCTGATTCTACAGGATCGTTCCGGCAGGATTCAGAATCTAATTGTAAAGTTGGCACAAAAAGGCCGGGCGGCTGGTATTTTCTTGGTACTAGCTACGCAGCGCCCCTCTGTAGACATCATCACCGGCCTAATCAAAGCAAATTTCCCAGGAAGGATTGCATGTAAGACTGCGTCTCGTAAGGACTCAGAGGTTGTATTAGATCGCCCAGGGGCAGAAACACTGCTGGGTCGAGGAGATGCCTTGCTTCAGAACATGAAGTTTGCATCTGTTCGGTTCCAGGTAGCGTTTACCACGCCTCAGGAAAACATTGCTGGCTTTGCAATGATAAGGCGATCAGCATGAAGCCTTATGCCATTATGATTGCGATAGCGATGGTGTTTCCGGCATCTACTATCAACCTGAACAGACAGGCTGGGTGCGAAGAGATGTGTCTAACCTGTGTAGAAAGAGGCGAAGATGATGCCGCCTCTTTCTGCATGGGTCTTTTCAACATGTGCTGTGAATACTACAATGGAAAAGTATACGCAGCATGTGGGTGCAGGACAGAGACGTGAGGTCGCATGTATAACTATAACCTACAAATAGATGCATCCAAAGCCGTTGGTATGACAAAAGCGGACAGGGCCAAATATTTTCGCTTAATTTCTGTTGAGCGAAGAAATGAGCTGGCTGACTATTTTGGATTCAGAGACAAGAAAGAAAAGGTAGTTCCAATCAAAAAAATAAACAAGCTATATGAGGTCTTGAAAAAGAACAGGGAGGCCATAAGCAAAGCTAAAGAGAAATATGTTTGCTTCTATTCTTTCATTGGTGATTTTAATCCTGTGATTTACGGTAGCCAATTAAAGAACCTGATCTCAAATTCCATTGGCCTGCCTGCTAAGTGTATCAAGTTCAAAAAGGTTGGCGGCGAGGGCTGGATATGTGTAAGCAAAGAAGATTTTGCCAAGTCCAGGTTTATGAGTAGGTCCTCTTATTTGACAACCGAACGTGAAATTAGGGCGTATATATTAGGGGCGTTGCACGTTTTATATGAAAACTGAAGCCCGCCTGCGTCATCATCATCGGATTCGGCGACAGCTGCTTCGTAAACGGCGTCTTACCGGGCTGTCGCCACTAGACCGGGATAAGCACCCACGCTGAGATTGATCGGTTGCAGCGTATTCTTTCACGCGGTGAACGTGTAGCTGCGCTGAAAACTTTGTTGGGTATTCGCGGGGTATACCACAAGTTATTGGACATGATCAAATCCCGGACGTGATTATGAAGGTAATCTTTCTTGATATTGATGGCGTACTGAACTATAGAGGCGTGAGTGACGTTTGCCCCAAGGCAGTATCTTTGCTCAATGATCTTCTAGAAAAGACTGGCGCTAACATTGTAATATCCTCATCTTGGAGGATATACATGTCGATGATACGGATACGTGAAGAGTTGGTTGGTGCTGGTTTTAGGTTTACAGAAAGAATAATTGGATGCACTCCACATGTTCCGGAGCGTGAACGAGGGTACGAAATAAAGCTATGGCTCAAACAAGTGCCAGTAGATAAGTTTGTAATCCTAGATGATCGTGATGATGTGGGAAATCTATTTCCTTTCTTGGTAAAAACCGATACTTTCATTGGGCTACAACAGGTACATGTAGATAAAGCGTTGGGGATTCTATCATGAGCTACGACATAGAGCTTGTCCATCCTGTTACCAAAGAAGTGTTATATTTGGACGCCTCTCATGCTATGCGTGGCGGTACGTACGAGGCTGGAGGGACTACTAAATGCTGGTTGAATGTTACGTATAACTATGGTCAACACTTCCGTGATGTACTGGGTGAGTATGGTATTAGATTTATCTATGGGATGACCGGAGCAGAAAGCCTACCTGTACTAAAGGCCGCAGCAGAGAAGTTGGGAGATGATGTAGACGAAGATTATTGGAAGCCTACTGAGGGTAATGCCAAGGCGGTGTTATTGCAACTAATTGCATTAGCACAATTAAGACCTGATGGAATTTGGGCAGGAGATTAATATGGAAATTGATATCAGATCAAAAGAGAATGTAAGAAACAATGGGGAGGTATTTACGCCCACCAACATTGTTGATGACATGTTGAAATTGATTCCGGCAAAAGCCTGGAAAGATCCTACCTTCGTGTTTATTGAACCCACATGTGGTAATGGTCAGTTTTTAGTTCGTGTTTTTGAAAAGAGAATCGCCGCTGGCATTTCGGTTCTAGACGCTTTGAACACAATTATTGGAATGGATATTAGTGAGGAGAACATTACAGATTCTCGAAAGCGTCTGTATAAATTAGCGTTAAAGGTGAATAGAGCCAATAAGATTAAGGCAAAGACAATTATTTGTAACAACATTTTTCAAGTACATGATTCATTGAAGGTATTGAGGGAATATGGCGCTGGGCTTGGGGAGCTAGCCAATAAGAGGTTTGTATATAAAGATCCTACTGGTAATGGGCAGGTAATGAATATTGATGAGCGCAGGGAGCTAGAGGCATATGGTATCTGATTATTTCAGTGAGGAAGAGATTAAGACACTGGACAAGTGTATTACCTATGCTTCTGGGCGTAGGATGATAATTTCTAAGATTACAAGAGAACACGAGCACAATTGGCAGACGGTAGAGACGCCGCATCGGGTATGCAGAGAGATGTTGGGATTAATCCCGGAGGATGTAGAGAACTTTATAATCTTCTTTTCACTAGAGTTTTTGGAGGTATTGGTAAAGGAGTTGGGGTTTGAGGGTGATCGGGTTATATTTATCGCTGATAATGAATTAGAGGCGAATGTAGCGGTAGTATTATATGGGGTACAGGCTGTAGTATATAGTAGGCAGGATGTGTCTGGGATAGCTATTAAAGAATTAATTGAGGGTACTGGTATGAAATTCGGAAAAGTTGCGGTGGTTGGTAATCCGCCTTATCAGCAAATAGATGGCAAAGGAGGCAAAGGAACATCGGCAAAGCCAATTTATCATTTGTTCGTTGAGGCGGTAATTGATTATTTGAAACCAAATTATTTTTCTTTTATTATCCCGTCAAGGTGGATGGTTGGTGGTAAGGGATTGGACAGTTTTAGAAATAGAATTAGACAAGACAAATCATTTAAGACCATAATTGATGACATGTCTTGTAATGGTATTTTTGAAAACGTTGATGTTGCCGGAGGCGTTTGTTATTTTTTGAGGTGCAAAGATTATAATGGGCCGTGTTCTTTTAATGGCGTATCAAGATTTCTTGATGAAGAAGATATTATTATTAGGGAAAATGAGTTAAGAGCTATTTTAACCAAAGTTAAAAGCATAAGCTCCAATTATATTGGAGAGAGCGCATCAGCACTAAAACCATATGGTTTTCGAGCTGATGTTATCCAAGAAAAGAAAGGTGTTCCTTGTTGGTTTAAAAAATCTGTCGGGAAAGGATTTGTTAATCCCAGCGTTGTTACAGACCCACGCAAAGATATAAATAAATGGAAGGTTTTTGTTCCCACAGCCCCAATAGCTGGTCAAACAAATTTTACCAAACCAATCACCATATTTAACAACAACATTATTGTCGCAGAACCAG
>Ga0265297_10006449_pt1 | contig 17030 bp, 14 predicted proteins | sample Munlanlwell13791_FD_192502 | JGI IMG/M metagenome (GOLD analysis project Ga0265297, IMG submission 192502) | Leachate microbial communities from a municipal landfill in Southern Ontario, Canada - Leachate well 137-91 | ecosystem: Engineered > Solid waste > Landfill > Unclassified | place...
GGTTACGAAGTCAGTGCGGGAGGTTACGAGAGCGGTTGGCGTGACATGGAAGATGACGAATATTCTCATTTGATCAATGACGGCGGTGTCTATACGGAAGTGGCACCGACCGGCGACGATTCCAAACTTCGTATGGACGAAGACACCGAAGGCTGGTGGAGTGTGCGCAGTTTGGCGGAGCCGAGTGGCAATCACTACATCATACCGGCGCGTGGCGAAGGTAATGCCGGTGAGAATTGCGACTTGGTAAGCGAAGCCGACCTCAACGACGACACCAACCCCTGCAACTGGAACAAAATGAACATCGTTTCCTCCGTAACGGCGTCGCTCTACCGCGACCCCAGCGACCCGACCGAACCCTACGATCCGACCGTGCGTGCCGATTACCAGTCTTTCAAGGAAATCAGTGGCGTGGATTTGGACGGGGATTCGCTTTTGGCGCGTGTACGCATTCCGGAACAATACGACATTCTCACAGTGGAAGACCCGGGCGAACTGACCGGCGATGAGACAGTCGTGGGCTGGTTCTTTTCCGGACAAGACAGTGCCGACCGTTCCAACCAGCTTTTCTTCGCCGACTCGACTTTCAACCAGTCCGGTTCCAAAAATTATCGTTCCGCCTGCAATACCGAAATCACCGCTTCCGTGCTCAATGACGCCCGCGACGGTTTCGCGCAAAACGCCAACTTGGGTCTGGCGAGCGTGGAAGGCGCGTTACAATTAGGTTTGGATTTGCATGGTCTCAATACCTACAAAGACGGTGGAAATCAGTGCAATAACGACGACTTCACCGCACTCAATTCTTTCTTTGGCGGAGCGGACGGAGATGCGACGGATTTTCAGATTTTGCGTCTGAGCATGGTGGCGAACCTGCAGGACACCGCCGACAACAATGTCGAAAATCTCGAGTATCAGCTAGTCTCCGACCGCGAAATTCCCGATGTGTATATCACGATTGACGGTGAGGGTTTTGTCGGCACCTATCCGCAAGTTTATCGCCAGCATATCCGTATGCGCGTCAAACAAAACTCCAGCGTGCCGGTCTTCGACTTTGCCTTTATCGAAGGTTAAATTTATTTCATGAAAATTCTAGTTTTTGGCGGAAGCGGTTTCTTGGGCAGTGAAATCATAAAAATTCTCAAACAAAAAAAACTTGGTTTTCTCGCACCGAGTTCCCAAAAAGCCGATGTTCTCACTCTGCAAATGGAAAATCTGGTACGCAGTTACCAACCGGATTTTATTTTAAATTGCGTGGCATTTACCGCCGTGGACAACGCCGAGGCGGAGGTGGAACGCGCTTATGCGCTCAACGCCGAAGTCCCGAAACGGTTGGCGCAAGTGGCTCACGAAGTCGGCGCACGGTTGGTGCATTTTTCGACGGATTTTGTTTTTGACGGACGCCAAGAAAGTGGCTACACCGAGTCCGACTTGCCCAAACCACTGAGTGTCTACGGCAAAAGCAAACGCCAAGGTGAAAAAAATATTCAGGAGGTGGACGGAAAGTATTGGATTATTCGCACGAGTTTTCCGTTTGGCGACGACCCAAAGTGCTTTCTCCAAAAAATTCTCACGCAAATCGAAAGCGGACGCGACCTCAAAGTCGTAGACGGTTTTGTCTGCAGTCCGACCGCTTTTGCCGAGCTGGCGGAGCGCGTCGTGGAGATGCTTCCCGAAAATTTGGAAAGTGGAATTTATCATCTGACCAATTTCGGCGCGTGCAGTCGTTACGAGTTCGCGCGCGAAGTTTTGCGCATTTTGAAACGCAAAAATAAAATCGAACCGACCGCCGTACTCCAAACCGGCACGACCGCCGAGCGACCATTGCATTCCGCTCTGCTCAATACTAAACTACCCGAGATGAAACCTTGGACGACGGCTCTCGCAAATTATCTAAAATCCAAAATATGAAAGGAGTGATTCTCGCGGGCGGTATGGGCACACGCCTCAACCCCTGCACTCTCGTTACGAACAAACATCTCCTGCCGGTTTACGACCGACCGATGATTTATTATCCTTTGGCGAGTTTGCGCGAGGCGGGCATTTCCGAGATTTTGATTGTAAGCGGACCGGAACATTCCGGCGATTTTCTCGAGATTCTCGGCAATGGTGAAAAGTTCGGTTGTCGTCTCCAATATGCGGTACAGAGCGAGGCGGGTGGTATCGCGCAAGCGCTCAGTCTGGCCGAGAAATTCGTCAATGGTGAAAATTTGGCGGTGATTTTGGGTGACAATATTTTTGCGGACACTTTCACGGAAGCGCAAAATAATTTTCAAAATGGCGCACAGATTTTTCTCAAAGAAGTGCCCGATGCCGAGCGTTTTGGTGTGGCGGAACTTTCCGCCGACCAGCGCGTTTTGAGCATCGAGGAAAAACCCAAAAACCCCAAGACCAATCTCGCAGTGACGGGATTTTATTTTTACGACAATTCTGTTTTTACGAAAATCAAAAATCTCAAACCAAGCGCCCGCGGTGAGTTCGAGATTACCGATGTCAATAATCAGTATATCGCGGAATGCAAAATGACTGCGCGTATTCTCACGGGCGAATGGACGGACGCGGGCACTTTCCCGAGCTTGTATCGGGCGAGTACTTTGGTCAAAGACAAGATTGTGCGCACGCCGTTCTAAATTACACGAAGGGGCTTCGCCCCCTCATGGGCTCCCCCGGATATAGTTGCTCGCATTTGTGATACATGCTCCCAAATGCTCGCAATTGATTTTGCGGGCGGGCGCTTTGCGCCCGCCCGCATATTTGTCATGTTGCGGTTTTCTTGCGCGGAGGTTTTTTGTTGCGCGGATTTGCATTCGCAAATCCGCGCAACACGGCGCGACACTTTGATTTTATTTTTTAAGGAGTCGCGCTTTTGTCGTGCGATTTTTTGCAAAGCAAAAAATCGCACTAGTGCGAGCGCGCTTTCGACGCGTTCGCAAACACAAAAAAGGTATCGGGCGCCCCAAAACCACTCAACCTAATTTCCCAATTTCAATTTCAAAATCCGGTCGATGTCGTCGGGTGTGAGCGTGCCCTTCAAACAATCCGTATCGATACAGAGCGTCGGCACAGAATCGATTTTCAGTCTTTTGGCCACCGCAAGGTCGTCCGCGACTTCTCCGGCATAGCGTTTTTTGGTTAGACAGAGTTCCATCGCGCGCGGTTGCAAACCCAGTCCCAGTACGGATTTGGCGAGGTTTTCGAGGTTCACTTTACCTTGGTTCACAAACAGCCAATTATAATAATTCCAAAAAACTTCCGGATTTTGTTCCTGCGCGCACTCGGCGGATTCAGCCAAGATTTCGCTTTCCGCGCTCAGTGGCAAATTATAAAATTTAAAATAAACTTGGTCGGAATATTTTTCCTTGAGATGCGCAATCGCCGGTTGCAAATCGCGACACGCCTCCGCCCCGAAATCACAAAACTCGACAATCTGAATTTCCGCGGAAGGATTGCCCCAAGCCGGTTCATGCAAAAGTTTGGGAGTCGTGGCGGTATTTTCACTTTCCAAATAATCCTCCAAATCGGTCGGATTTTCCGGCTTGGTCAGCTCGGCGATAGTCCACAAAATTTGCTCGGCGTCCAAATCCGTGAAAACAATTCCGTCCAAAATAAAACTCGGCGTCGCGACACCCAGACTCTGTGCGAATTCCGCCTCGGCGCGAACTTCGGCATCGTAGATATCGCGGGTTACACAGCGCGCGAAAAAATATTCATTGAGGGCGATATCGCGCGTTACAGAGAGCAAATCCTTGTACTCGAGCGGAAGCGTACGCGTATAAAACGCGTCCAGATATTTCCAAAAAAATTCATCACTGTAGCGTTGCGTGCACTTGGTCGCCATGGCGGATTGATAGCTAAGCTTATCTTCCGTATCGCTGTTCACCCAATAAATCTTGAGTGTCCCATCATCAATATATTTGCGCAATTTCGGCAAAGTTTCCAAATAAAATTTCTGTTCGGCTTCACTCTGATAATCCGCCAAAAAATACGCGGTAAGGAGCGCGCCGTCTTTGCCGAGGCGGGGCAGGGAAGTCGGAGCCGTCGGAATTTCAATTCGCGTAAATGCAATTTCCTCTTTTTCCGCCAACTTTTTTTCCGTGATTTCTTTGCTTATTTTTTCATCGGTCGGTTGGTTTTTGGTCGTCTCATTCACAAAAATCACACCCGCCACAAAAATCAGAAGCGCCAAAATAATCTCCAGCCAAAGCAAATTTGATTTAACGGGAGATTTTTTTTGGGTTTTCTTGGGTGCCGATTTTTTCTGATTTTTTTTAGACATCAACCTTTTGGATTTGGATAGTGGCGAGGGGAATTTCCTTGGTGGCAAGTGGAGTATTTAGCTTAGCGGTGCGGATTTCCGTCGCCAGCGCTTCTTCCGCGAAATACTCACGATATTTTTCCACCAATGCGTCATTACCAATGATACTCAAAATAATCCGATCCGCAACTTCCAGTCCGGCTTCCTTGCGGAGATCCTGGATCGCGCGATTGAGATCGTTGCGTTGACCTTCCATTTCCAGCTCGGGGGTGAGCGCCGTGTCGAGTGCCACGACCAGTCCTTGGAGGTTGGCTTCGATGCTGAGATTGTGATCCGCGTTTTCATTCGGTACAAATCTGACTTTGTATTCTTCGCCGGTCAGGAGTTCGTCGCCGACCTTCACGCCCTCTTTTTCAATCTGATAATTGCCGGCTTTGACCTCTTTGATAATCATTTGCACTTTGCCGCCGACACGCGGACCGAGTACGCGAGCGTTCACATCCACGACTCGACTCGCGAGCTTCTCGCCCTCCGTAAATTCCAGATTTTTCGTGTTGAGTTCTTCTTGGATCACTTGGATCTGATCCGCAATATTTTTTTGCAAAGTTTTTTCCAGACCCACGACAAACTTCGCGACGGGTTGGCGATTTTTTATTTTCGCGGTAGCTCTCGCACGCAGTCCGAGGCGAATGATTTCGCGGACGGTAGCGGTTTGTTCCTCGAGCGTGGTGTCGATTTTTTTCTTCTCGGATTTCGGCCAGAGCGCGAGATGCACTGAGTCCTCATTCGTCAGATTTTGGTACACCGCATCACTCACGAACGGCGCAAACGGCGCGAACAATTTACTCACATTCACGAGGACATGATACAGTGTCGCGTACGCCTGATTTTTGTCCGTATCATTTTCCGATTTCCAAAATCTACGACGACTGCGGCGAATGTACCAGTTATTCAATTCATCGAGAAAAAGCGGAATCTGATCTGTGGCTTCATTGATTTCATAATGGTCGAGATGAGTGGTCATCTGGGCGATCACCGTGTTCAGGCGTGACAAAATCCACTTGTCGAGCGGATGTGTGGCGGTCGGATTTTTGGCTTGTGGTTGCCAACCGTCCGTGTTCGCGTAAGTCACGAAAAAACTGTACGCATTCCAAAACGGCAAGATCACATTGCGCACGACTTCCTCCACACCCTTCTCTGAGAAGCGCAAATCCTCGGCTTTGACCACGGGCGAATTGAGCAAATAAAAGCGCATCGCATCGGCACCGTATTTCTCGAAAATAAGATTCGGATCGGGATAATTTTTCAATTTTTTCGACATCTTTTTGCCGTCTTCCGCCAGCACGATTCCATTGACCACGCAGTTCGAAAACGCCGGTTTGGTTTTTTTGATGCCTTTCAATTTTCCGCGAGAGGAGAGTGCGGCGGAAAGTACCGTCAGCGTATAAAACCATCCGCGCGTCTGGTCGAGACCCTCCGCGATGAAGTCGGCGGGGATTGCGGAATTTTCACGCGTGGCGAATTGGGCGTACGGCATCGAACCGCTCTCGAACCAGCAGTCCAGCACCTCGGGAATGCGTTTGGCGGTGCCTCCGCATTTGCACTCGAAAGTGATTTTGTCCACGAAATGCTTGTGAATATCGGTGACTTTTTGTCCGCTCAGCTTGCTTAGTTCCTCGGAACTTTCCACACATTTCACTTCTCCGCATTTTTCACATTTCCAGACCGGAAGTGGCGCTCCCCAAAATCTGTTGCGGGAGATCGCCCAGTCGCGCGCGCCCTCGAGCCACTGCCCGAATCTGCCGTGCTTGAGATGTTCCGGCACCCAGTTGATCTGCTCGTTCGCCTCGAGCATTTGTTTCTTGATTTCCTCAATGCGCACGAACCAGCTCGGCGTCGTGTAGTTGAGAAGCGGGGAATCGCAACGCCAGCAGTGTGGATACGAGTGGCGATATTTTTCCTTGGCGAATAATTTATTTTTGGATTCGAGAAATTTATTTACAATCTGATCCGTGAGCGAAGGGTCTTTCTTGGGTTTGACTTCCATATTCGGAAAATCCGTAACCTCCTTCACAAAATGTCCGTTCGGTTGCACATGACGCAGGAGCGGGAGTTGCTTCGCCTTTGCCAGGTTGAAGTCGTCCTCACCAAACGCCGGCGCGATATGCACGATGCCCGTACCGTCCTCCGTACTCACGAAATCCGCTACCTGCACCGTACAATAATTTTCCCACAAATCGTCCACCGAGTTATTTGGGTCGAGTACCTCCGCGTATTTTTTCGCATCGTAATCAAAGAGTGGTTTGTAATGTTTGCCAATGAGTTCATGCGGTTTTACCTCACTAATTATTTCATATTCTTTGTCTTTCATGATATTTTCCAGACGGGCTTTGGCGAGAATCAGAGTTTGATTTTCAAATTTGATTTTCACATACTCAATGTGCTCACCGATGGCCAGCGCCACATTGCCCGGGAGCGTCCACGGCGTTGTCGTCCACGCGAGAATGAAAGTCCCCGGTTCGTCCACGAGCTCAAATTTGACCGTCGCGGATTCGTCCGTGATGTCCTTGTAGCCTTGCGTTACTTCGAAATTCGAAAGCGGAGTATCACAGCGCGGACAATAGTGAATCGATTTTTTACTTTCGTAAATCAGATTCTCCTCCCAGAGTTGCTTGAACACCCACCACACCGAGTCCATGTAGCTCAAGTCCATCGTGCGATAACAATTTTTCATATCGACAAAACGCCCGAGTCGACGAATGGTTTTTTCCCAATCATCGGTGTAGCGCAGGACTTTGCTTCGACAACTTTCACAAAATTTATCAATGCCGTATTTTTCGATTTCTTCCTTACTGCCGAGCTGGAGCTCCTCTTCCACGATATTTTCGATCGGAAGTCCATGACAATCCCAGCCCCATTTGCGTTCGACACGCTTACCACGCATGGTCTGGTAGCGCGGAATCGCGTCTTTGATCGTACTCGCGAGAATATGCCCGTAGTGCGGAAGTCCCGTCGCAAAAGGCGGACCATCATAAAATTTAAACTGATCGTCTTCGGGGCGTTCGCTCACGCTTCTCTCAAAAATTTTATTTTTTTCCCAAGTTGCGATAATTTGCATTTCGAGCTCGGGAAGGTTCTGGGTGGGTTTGGCGGGTTGGAATGACATAAATGTTGGGTTAACAGAGGGTCGCCCTCGCCTTAGTGCGAAATAAGCAAACCAGACAGCTTATTTCACACACGGCGCCCTACGGCTCTGAGCTCGCAATTACATTGCTTCGCTCTAGGCGCCTTCGGTCGGGCTCCTCGCACTGAATAAAATCACACGAATAATTTCGTGCGTCGGCCCCGAAGGGAGAATACCACCTACGCTAATACTTGATTTCTCTGTGACGCCAGAGTGGGCGAGGAGGTCTACTGGGATTTTAGTCCGTTCTGCTCCCGACTGATCGAGTGATGGCTCGATTCGTGTGTCTTTACTTCATTCTAGGGATTATTTCCCCAAATGCAAGAAAAAGCCTCGTGCGGATGCACGAGGCGAGAGTCAAGATTCTATTTCTTCGGTTTCTTCGGTTGCTGTCCGGGGAGGGGCGTAATCTTGCGCGCCCGCTCATCGTCGAGGCGCCTGAGGCGCTCCACTACCTTGTGCGCGTTGAGCTTCACGGTCGGTTCGACCTGATCGCCCTCTTTCACGCGCAGACTTTCCGTGTCACCACCTTTCGTACGAAAGTCCGCGCATCTGCCCGCACCATTACCCTCACCCGACCCCTTGAACTTTCTATTGACCCGCTCACCGAAGTCCTCAGGTTTACCCATAGCTATACCCCTTTCTATAATGAAACCAAAATGAGACCGAAATAAAACCTGAAAATGAAACTTGAGACTCCCACATTATAATACTTTTTTACAATTTGTCAAATAAACCCGCCTCACAAAAAAACCTCGTGCGAATTACACACGAGGCGAAGTTTCATTTCGGTTCCGGAGAGTTTTGTTCGGATTCGAGCTTGGCCCGTTCGGCGTTCATGATGGCGATGCGCTCTTGAACCGTGCCCTTACTTTTCGGGTGTCTTCTTTGCCAGCTCAGCAGAGCCGAGCCACGGAACGGATCTTCTTTGTGCATCTTGATCGCTTTCGGCACATCATCTTTGCTCCGAGGCTTCTTCTTGACCGAATCATCGGCAACGACTTCGTTCTCGTTCTCCTTTTTCTCCTCTTTCTCGCTTATTTCCTGTTTGACCGGTTTGTGCTTACCCAACTTATGTTCTCCTTTTTGGTTTTTTGAATGAACGAAATGAAATCTAAAAGCCAGAGTATTTTACTTTTTTTTGAGGTTTTGTCAAATTTAATTCAGAAAAAACCCCGTGTTCACGGGGTTTGCGTAGCTTGATTCTGAGGAGTGGAACTTTCTTTTTTGGCGAGTCTTTCCGCCAGCTCGGCACGGAATGCCATGATGCGGTTTTGCACCGGACTGAATTCGGCCAGTTGGTCGGCACGCGCTTTCTTGTTCGCCTTTTTTGCCTGTATTCCCAGCCGAGCCGTTGTCACATACTGGTCGCCGACTTCGAGCTTTGTGTGCTTGGGCACCTGTTTTCCTTCGCGCCGACTCGCGAAACTTCTCTCCGAACCCATTCCCGAAACAGAATTTGAGGACAAGTTTTTCTCCTTTTTTCAAAAAACCAAACTGCGGACTTACTGATTATAAGATTATTTTTCAGCATGTCAAGATAGATTCGGACGAAATTTCCCACAAAAAAAATCCCCGGAACACAGTGGGGATTTTAGACTTTCCTTTTCTCCAAAAGGTCTATCTACCTCTTACACGGTTTACGAAACTCATAGTAAGGGCGGTTAATTTGGCAGAACTTGTCTGCCTTGTAAAATACGGATGAAAAACTTGGCGGGAAGCGGTCTTGCGAGTCAGCGCGGTTTCACAATAAGGGCAATTCTCAGCATGACTTGAAATCAATTTTCCGCAACGGGAGCAATTAAATAGCACGATTTGAGAGGTTATAAGAAAAAGAAGTAAGCACAGCTTTCTTACTTGAAACGGTTTGACCTCGATAAAATTTCGGAATTATTTATTTACCGGACGGCAGACTGAGCGAACGCGCTCGGCGGACTGTCTTCTTGGCTTTCTTCTTGACGATACGGCTTGGCGCAAAAGTGGCTTCATCCAAAAACTCGTCCACAGAGCTTTGACGAACACGATACACGCGACCCAGTTGGGAAGCGCGAATTTTGCCCTGTTTGATGTAGTTTAGCACCGTGAAGTGATGGAGTTGCAGAAGCTCGGCCACCTGCTCGACAGTGAGAATGGGATCATTCATCTGAAGCTAATTTAATTTGCTTTTAGTCTATTTAAGCCTTCTTTGTCTACTTTTATTCTACAGAGGTTTGTTCAAGTTTTCAAGGTTCAATTCAACTGAGCTAAATGTACCATGATTTTAGCTCGTTTCAAGTAAATTTACTTGCAATAACTTAGTTTCATTATGTTCTATTAAATCTAATTAAAGCCTAGTTTTGCGCGTTTTTATATTATTTGGCTAAAGAAAGCCAAAAAACCCAGACACCAATCCACGCGTTTTCCACAACTTTTTAAAGTGTGTTATAATTTTTTCATGCCAAGCCCACGCCTCAGTATCGGTATCGTGCTTTACCGCAAAACCCAGTATTTGACTGAGTGTTTGCGCAGTCTGCTTGCTCAGACTTTTCCGGATTTTGAATTACTCTTGCTGGACCACGACTCCGAACTGCAGGCAACCACTTACTTGCGCGACAACCTGCCCGAGCTCCTGCACGACCCGCGCGTTCGTCTTTTGGCGGGGACGGGCAATCATTCGCAAGGACACAATCGCCTCATGCGCGAAATGCACGGAGAAACTTACATTTGCGCCAGTGCGGATATGGTTTACGCACCCAACTTTCTCGCCCAAATCCAAGTCGGACTGGACGCTCATTCGGATTTCGGTTTTGCGGGAGCCAAGATTTTGCGTTGGGATTTCGCCAATCGGATTTTTACGCACGAAATCGATTCCGCCGGTTTGGGCGTTACGCGCGCACAGAAGTTTTTTGACCTCGGGCAAGGCGAATTTGACGGCGCACACTACACGACCGCAGAGACTTTCGGCGCTTCGGGTGCACTTTTGATTTTGCGTCGGCGCGTTTTGGCTCAACTTGGCGAGGAGATTTTTGACGAACTTCTGCATTACAAGAATGACGCGGATTTGTGTTATCGTTTGCGTTGGGCGGGGGAGCGCTGTTTGCGCCTCGCGGACGCGTTGTGTTGGCACGACCGTCAGCTCGGTGAGAAAGAACGCCAAAACAAAACCCTCTCACAAAGAGCGGATTCTTATTTCGGGCAGAAGGCGGTTCTCCACAAAAATTTCTCAAATGAATTTAGCTGGCAGACTCGTCTCCTGAAGTTTTTGCGTGAAATTTCACTTTGGTTTTACATTCGAATTTTCGAACGCGATTTGCTTTCGGCCGAAAAAAAATTCCAAGAAAATCAGGCGCAATTTGAAAAAAAGCGTGCTAAAATGAAACACGAATTATCACCTCAAGAACTCGAAAAATACTTTGTTTAAAGCCACCGTCATCATTGTCGACTACCACAAGGCCGAACGCGTCCTCGAAAATGTCCGCAGTCTTTTGGCGCAGACGGGCGGCTTTGAAATCAAAATAATCATCGTGGACAATTCCGTTGATGCGAAAAACGCTGAAATTCTCCGCCAACTCGAATCCGAAAAAAATGTGAAAATCATCATCAATACCGAAAATCTCGGTTATCCTCGCGCCAACAATCTCGGCGCGCGTGAAGCCGAAGGAGAATATATTTTTATCGTCAATCCGGATATCGTTTGGCGCGAATCGGACACCTTGCAAAAGATTCTGAATTACATGGACGCGAACCCTCAAATCGGCGTACTCGGACCCGCCCAAAAAAACGACGGCGACGGTTCTCGACCGCTCGTGGCGCGGGCTTTCCCGAGGTTGTTTCTGCAGTTGGCACGACGCACTTTTCTCAGAAAATTACCACTTGTCTCCGGCTGGGTGGCGCATGATGAACGCCAAGATCTCGATGTCAATTTGACCCAAGAAGTCGATTGGCTTCAGAGCAGTTTTTTTGTGGTGCGTCGGGATTTATGGGACGGATTGGGTGGTTTTGACGAAAATTATTTTCTGTTTATGGCGGACAGCGAACTCTGCTGGCGTGCGTGGAAAAATGGCAAAAAAGTGGTTTATTTCGCGGACACGACGGTTTACGCCGACGGCAAGCGTTGCAGTGAAGGTGGCTTTCTGGATTTCTTCCGCAAGCAGGCGATGCGTTGGCATTTCAAGGATTCTTTGCGTTATTCCCTGAAGCATCTCGGCGAAAACAAACCACGCTAAATTTGACTTCAAAATATTTTTTGTTAAAATAAAAGACTGTTTGTTTTTTGACAACTCAGCCCATTGAAAAAAACAAGAAAGGGGATTGCGATGCTTACAATCGAGGCGAATAAGTTACCCAGTGTGGGAGCGATCGAGAATCTCTGTGCAAATTGCCTAAGCGTTCACCCGAGTCACACCGAAGCGCGGGTTTGCGCGCATACCGGCGCGGTCGAAAGAGAGATGCTGAACGATTTGGTTTACGCCGAATGTGTGTGCGGCGGAGCGGTTCTGCGCAGTAATACGCAAGGGATTTTCCCGATCGGCAAACTATCTTGGCAAGAAGAAAATCCCTGCGGACTCAAACTCCTGCTCAAGTGCATAGTGCAAAAATGCTATTTGCGTCAGGGGTGCGAATTCGCTTTCTCGGAACGGCTCGAAATCGCCACGATCGAAGAAGCGGTTACGCATGGTTGGTTGCCACGCGATCCGTTCGCTTTCATTCGACTGGCGGAACCGAACTTCGTGCGGGAATTCCAGAGAGTGCTTTATCTCCTCGAAGAAGACAAATTGCACATAGTGGACACTTCTTGGGCGGCTTAGTCTCGGATTCAAACAGTTTGACCCACGGTTATCGTGGGTCTTTTTTTTGCGTGTCGGGGCGCGACTCCTTAATCCAAAAAATAATTAGAGCGTCGCGCCTTTGCTTTGCCCGACCCTCTTCTAACTCAATGCGAGGAGCCCGACCCGCAAGGGAGCGTCAGATAAATTTATCCGAAGGAAAATTTAGCTGTAAGCTCAGGGCGACCCACTGTGCCGAAGACCAAATAAAAAAAACTGTCGGGCGTTTCTTTGCGATTTTCTCGCTCGCACCCTTCTGCAAACCGGAAGATGCTAAGTTCCCGCCTTTCTCTCCCGCGCGGGTCATCAGGCTGGCACCGCCACGCCTCCCGCACAGACACAGCATTTAAACAAAGAAAGGAAAGAAAAAGGGTAAAAAGAAAGCAAAGAAAACACTGGCAACTTTATATAGCGTTCGGAAATCGTCAATCTATTAAATAATTTTTCGGAAAAATTTTCGGAAAAGTCGGTAAAAAGGATGATTGGTTTTGAGGGCGGGTCGCCTTGAGGCGACCCGCCCTTCGGATGGCGCGGGCGAGAAAATCTCGCCCGCGCCATCATCAATCCCATCTTTATTTCTTACGGGTTTTTCTTTATGATGATTCCAGAATAATTTTTACTTATATACATGTACGAAAAAACCAAACTTCCAAATGGGCTAACCATCGTTACGCAAGAAATCGCCGGAGTCGAAAGCGCGACTGTCATCGTGTTGGTCGGAGCGGGTAGTCGTTATGAAAACAAAAATAATAATGGCATGGCACATTTTCTAGAGCACATTTTCTTCAAAGGTGGAGAGAAATACACAAGTTCCGAGGAGGTGGCGAAAGCGATTGACGAGGTGGGTGGCGAATTCAACGCCTTTACGGGCAAAGAATACGCCGGCTATTATGTAAAAGTTGACGCGACTCACATCCAGAAAGCTTACGATGTACTTTCCGATATGTTGCTCAAACCGAGTTTTTCCGCGGACGACCTCGAGCGCGAGAGGGGTGTGATTCTCCAAGAATATGAAATGTACCAGGACATGCCGGTTTATCAGGTCGGTTGGGATTTTGAAAATGCTTTGTTTGGCGACCAACCACTCGGTTGGGATCAGATTGGACGCAAAGAATTCATTGCGAAAGTAACCAAAACCGAAATGCTGGATTTTCGGAATCAGCTCTACACACCCGAAAACTGCGTGATTGCGGTGGCGGGTGCGGTGAAGCACGCGGAAGTTTTGGAAAATATCCAGAAATATTTTGATTTTGAAAATATCAAAAAGAACCTCGAGTGGCTCAAATTTGACGGGAAAATCAAACATCAGCCGATTCACATTCATGCCAAAAAAACCGAACAAGCGCACTTGATTCTCGGAATGCGGGCGCTCGATACTTTTGACAAACGCAAGCAGGTGCAGGCGGTGCTGGCGACGATTCTCGGGGGAGGTATGAGTTCCCGTATGTTCCTCAATGTGCGCGAGAAGCGCGGACTTTGTTACAGTATCCACACGAGTGCCGATACTTATTTTGATACGGGGACTTTGTCCACTTACGCCGGTGTGCCACCGCAGAGATTTGATGAGGCGGTGACGGCTATTTTGGAGGAATATCGTCGCATCGCCGAGGAAACGGTGGAAGCCAAAGAACTCGCCAAAGTCAAAGAATTTTTGAAAGGCAAACTCACGCTCAGTCTCGAAGACAGTGAAAATGTCGCACACAGTCTCGGTAGTCAAGAATTACTCAAAAAAGAAATCAAAACTCCCGCCGAAATCAAAGCCAAAATCGATGCGGTGACGGCGGAGGAGGTGCAGACTTTGGCACGCGAATTATTCATTCCCGCGAATGTTTGTTTGACGGTTATCGGTCCGTTCGAGGGGCGCGAAAAAGATTTTTCCAAATTGCTCAAATTTTAATTTTAATCTAAAATGGAGCTATGAAAACCTTTGAAGCCAAATTGCGTTTTGTTCTCACGATTTTGGATTTCGGTGTGGTTTTGGGGGCTTTTGTTTTGGCTTATCGGTTGCGCTTGGGGACTTTTGCGCATACGGTTTTTCCGTTTATGGATTATCTGCAGGTGGCGGGGGTGGCGAGTTTGGTTTGGATTGCGGTTCTCATCGGGTTTCGGGTTTATGCGCTCGGTCGTAAGTTGCTCTGCGGATTTACGATCAGTCGGCTGATTTTGGCGAATGTGGTGGGTGTCGCGTTTTTCGTGCTTTTGTTTTTCTTTTGGAAATACGAGTTTTATTCTCGTTGGCTGATTGTCTATATTTTTGCTTTGGCGACTTTGTTTATTCTGTTTACGCATTTTTTGGCGGGGGTGGCACGCGGTTTGCTTGTGCGACGGGGGATTGGGCTGACCAGAATTTTGGTTATCGGTACAAACCGTCCGGCGGAAAAAATCATCACGCATCTCATCAACTCCAATTCCAGTTATCGTCCGGTGGCGATTCTTGACGCTTATGGTTCTTCCAAAAAAGAAATCGCGGGCGTGCCGGTTTTGGGCAAATTGAACAGACTCGAGGCGGTGGTCGTCCAAAAAGAAATCGAAATACTGATTCAGGCGGACAATATCGAGCACGCTCTCAATCTCACAGCTTTTTGTCAGGAAAAGGGCTTGCAGTATTTTATGATGCCGAACCTTTTGAACGCGAGCAAGATTGCCAACAATTCTCATTTGGAAGGGGAAGTTTTGATCAACACGAACGAGCGGAGCGATTTCGAAGAAATAATTTTTGGTAAATAATTTATGAAATGCCTGATTCTTGCCGGCGGATTTGCGACGAGACTTTGGCCTTTTACCGAGAAGCGCGCCAAGCCACTTTTGCCGATTGCGGGCAAACCGCTCCTGAGCCACACTTTGGATTTTTTGCCGAAGGATATTCCGATTATTATTTCCACAAATCAAGCCTATGCGCGGGATTTTGCGGAGTGGGCGAGTGGTTTTCCTGAGCGCAAAATCGAGATTTTTGTGGAAGATGCGCATAGTGACGATGCCAAGCCGGGAGCGCTGGCGGGGCTTAGTCTCGCGATTCGCAAGCTCAAGTTGGAATCCAACCTGCTCCTCATCGCGGGAGACAATTATTTCGGTTTTGATTTGCGTAAATTTATCGGAGTGTACGAGGGTAAACCGCTTTTGGCGTGTCATGACATCGGCGACAAAGACGAAGCGCGAAAGTTCGGGGTGGTGGTGGAAAAGCGCGGGAAAGTGGTGGAATTTCAAGAAAAACCGGAAAATCCCAAAAGTACGCTGGTGAGTGCGGGGTGTTATGTTTTGCCGGCGCGACTGTTACCGAGTGTGGTCGAATATGCGCGCGAGTATGCCGACAATCTGGGCGGACTTTTTGAGTATTTTTTACGCAATGGTGAAGATGTGCGCGCGTTCAGTTTTCGCGAGGCGTGGTTTGATATCGGCAGTTTCGGAGCGTATTTGCAAGCGCACAAATTTCTCTTGGGTTCCAAACAGATTTTGGGGCAAGGTATCACGCGCGACAACACTCAGCTCCGCGGGGCGATTGTGATTGGGGACAATGTCAAACTCAAGGATTGTACGATTATCGATTCGGTGGTGTTGGACGACTGTGTTTTGGAGGATTGTGTCATCAAAAATTCCGTGATTGATCAAGGCTGTCACTTGCGCGGATTGGATCTGGATTACAAAATCATTCGCGCAGGCGTCAGGATTTCCGTTTGATTTCCAAAATCCGAAAATTCTCTTGCATATTTGTTTTTGAATCTGTAAAATCTCATTCGTTAATTAGCATTTAATTTTATTTGAATTATGGTTGAATTTGATCGTTCCAAACCGCACAAGAATGTGGGTACCATTGGTCACGTCGATCATGGTAAGACAACTTTGTCTGCCGCCCTTTCTATGCGCTTCTCCGTTGGAGAAAAAAAGAGTTACGCCGATATCGATAACGCTCCGGAAGAACGCGAGCGCGGTATTACAATTAACTCATCTCATCTTGAGTATGAGAGTAAGAAATTCCACTACGCACACGTAGACTGTCCTGGGCATGCCGATTATGTGAAGAACATGATTACCGGTGCCGCTCAAATGGACGGCGCCATTCTCGTAGTATCTGCCGCTGATGGCCCAATGCCACAAACTCGTGAGCACATTCTTTTGGCTCGCCAAGTAGGTGTACCAAAGATTGTCGTCTTCTTGAACAAAGTTGATCAGGTAGATGATCCTGAACTTATCGACCTCGTAGAGGCTGAAGTTCGCGAACTTCTTGCCAAGCAAGGGTTCGATGACAAATGTCCGGTAATTCGCGGTTCCGCTCTCAAGGCGGTCGAGAATCCGGATGATGCCGAGGCTCAAAAGCCAATCGACGAGCTCGTAGACGCTCTCGATAACTACATTCCGGTACCGGAACGCCCACTCGACAAGCCATTTATCATGCCGATCGAGGATGTGTTCTCTATCAAGGGTCGCGGTACGGTAGTTACTGGTCGTATCGACCAAGGTATCGTCAAGGTTAATGATGAAGTTGAAATCGTTGGTATCCGCGATACTCGCAAGACTGTCGTTACAGGTGTTGAGATGTTTAAGAAATCTCTCTCCCAAGGTCAGGCTGGTGATAACGCTGGTATCCTTCTCCGCGGTATTGAACGCGAAGATGTAGAGCGTGGTATGGTACTCTGCAAGCCAGGTTCCATCACTCCACACACAAAATTCGAAGGTGAAGTATATATCTTGAGCAAAGATGAAGGTGGTCGCCACACTCCTTTCTTCAAGAACTACAAGCCTCAGTTCTATATCCGCACCACCGATGTAACCGGCGCAATCGAATTGCCTGCTG
>Ga0265297_10006450_pt1 | contig 17028 bp, 17 predicted proteins | sample Munlanlwell13791_FD_192502 | JGI IMG/M metagenome (GOLD analysis project Ga0265297, IMG submission 192502) | Leachate microbial communities from a municipal landfill in Southern Ontario, Canada - Leachate well 137-91 | ecosystem: Engineered > Solid waste > Landfill > Unclassified | place...
TATTTTTTTACCCGATTTTCCAATGATCATTTTTTTATATCTATCAGCATTAGTCAAAATTCTCGCTTTGATTAAAATTAGTTTTCTTTTGTCTACCACACTATCTACCTCTACATTTATTGAATACGGAACTTCTTTTCTTAAAAATAAATAAGCTTTTTCTCTAATAATTTCGGCAATATATTCTTTAGAATTCATCCCAATCTTAGGCTTATTTACATTTTCCATCAATTCAATATTTTGTTCCAATTCTTTATTTTTTTTAGTCGGCAGAAGTTCAAAAATATAATTAATCAAACCCTTAATATTTTTTTCTTTAATAGCACTTACTGGAATGACTCGATCAAACTCTTCTTCCAAATAGTTATATTCTGGTAAATGATCTTTACTTCCAACTGCTACATCCATTTTGTTATAAACCAAAATCTTTTTAGCTTTTGATTTTCTAACCAAACCAATTACCTTATTTTCTTCATCATTTTTAGGTCGAGAAATATCTACTAAACATATAATTACATCGGCTCCATTCAATTCTTTTGGTGCTTCCTGATTTATTCTCTTACCCATCAAATCATCAACTTTACCCATAACACCAGGAGTATCAGAAAATAATATCTTTCCCCTTTCATCATTAAAAATCACCCGGCTATTTTTGCGGGTAGTCTGGGGTAATGGGGAAGTGATGGCTACTTTTTGCGACATAATCGCATTAAGCAAGCTTGATTTTCCGGTGTTTGGTCTTCCCAAAATCACCACCTTTCCTACTTTTTTAATTGTTTCTTTTTTATCACTCACAATCTATATTTTACCAATTTTTAGAAAATATAAAAACATGATAAAATAGACCAAATTTTATAAATAACCCCAGCGTTGTCGACTAAAATTCAGCTCTTTCCCAAGTCGTTTAAATTTATCAAGAAAGGATGGTTCCAAATGTCCGAAATCAGAGTTGGACTTCCCAAAGATCTTGAAGATCTTCCCTTTACTCAATTGTTGGAAGCATATTTGCTTTTAACTAAAGAGTATCCCAAAACTACGGTTGAATTTCAGACTTTAATTCTCAACTGCATGGCCAACAATGGCACTGTCAATGTTCGCGGTGGATGGGTAGATGTTTTACTTTATCACCCGATTTTACGTGAATTTGCTCTCGAATTGATGAAGCGTCGAGCTGAAACTTTTTGCCAAACATCTTATTACGAATGGGTAATTTTGGGAACATTTTTGCCGATAGACGATCCGTTTAGAAGCGAAGTCATTAGAGCCATGAAGGGGTCTGAAAATCAATTTTAAACCAAACGACTTTTACCGGTGGGTCAACACAGAATCAAATTTTGTGCCCCACCGCTTCCTTTTATAAAAATCTTGACACTTAGCAATCAAGATGTTATTCTGCTAAATATATGACTGAAACACCAAACGAAATCACTACACTTCAACCAGTCCGAAAAATTTTACCCCTTATTCCTTTGCGTAATATTGTACTTTTCCCCTCAGTCGAAACCTCTCTCTTTTTTAGTCGCAAAGAATCCACCAATTCGCTACTCCATGCTTACGACAATACCAACAAAATGGTTATTATTACCACTCAACAAAATGGTCGTATCGAAAATCCCAAATATGAAGATATTTATTCTGTCGGTGTTCTAGCCAAAATAGAACATGTTCTCCAAACTGATGGCAGTCTTCACGCTATCGTCAAAGGGATTTCTCGAGTCAATATCGTCAACCTTACTCAAACCGAACCATTTTTTATGGCTGAATATATCGATTTACCAGTTGTCCCAGAACCTATCTCCGAAGTTCAACAAGGCGCCGAAGCCTTATTAAGTCAACTCAAAAAAGCTTTTGCTATGGGACGTCAACTTGATCTTCCCGCCATGATGCAACTTTCTACCGGTGTTTCCAGTAGTGATCTTGCCGATCAAGTTTGTTTTTCTGTCGATGCAAAAATATCCGAAAAACAGGGATTATTAGAAATGCTTTTAGTTAGCCAACGGCTCAAGGCTGCCACCGAATATTTGATTCAGGAAATGAAAGTAGCCGAACTAGAAAGATCAATCGAAGAAAAAACTCAAGAAAAATTCAATACCGGCATCAAAAGAAATGTTTTGGAAGAACGCAAACGTCAAATTGAAAAAGAATTAAAACGACTTGGGGAATCTAGTAATGGTGAATTTGGTGAATTAGAAGCCAAAATTAAAAAATTAATCTTACCCAAAGATATCAAGAAAAAATTAATCAAAGAATTAAATCGACTCATGGAAATGGGGTCTATGGCTCCAGAAGCTAGTTACATCAAAACCTATCTTGAGACTGTGGTTGAGATGCCTTGGGGTAAATATAGTAAATCAAATATTAGTCTTTCCAAAGCCGCCAAAATTTTAGACGAAGATCATTATGGCATCAAAGATGTCAAAGAAAGAATTTTGGAATATTTAGCTGTCATCAATCTAAAAAATAAAAGTAAAACCAAAAAAGACGAAGATGTTTCTGGTACTGCCAATATTCTTTGTTTTATTGGTCCTCCAGGTGTCGGCAAAACTTCTCTAGGAAAATCAATTGCTAAAGCTCTCGGTCGAGAATTTGTTCGTGCTTCTCTTGGTGGCATTCGTGATGAAGCCGAAATTCGAGGCCATCGCCGAACCTATGTTGGTGCCATGCCAGGCCGTATTATCAAGGGTCTAAAAGATGCCAAATCAATGAATCCTGTTTTTATGTTAGACGAGGTAGACAAGATTGGTGCTGATTATCGTGGTGATCCGTCAGCTGCCCTTCTCGAAACTCTTGATCCAGAACAAAATCGCGAATTTACTGATCATTATCTTGATTTTCCAACCGATCTTTCCAAAGTATTTTTCATATTGACCGGTAACGATATATCTACTATTCCTATTGCTCTTCGCGATCGTTTAGAAATTATAAATTTTTCTGGCTATACCATGGATGAAAAATTCCATATTGCCAAAAAATATTTAGTCAAAAAAGAACTCGAAGCCAATGGTCTCAAACCAAACAATATCAATGAAATCAAAGATGAAATTTTAAAATATATTATCGAAAAATATACTCGCGAAGCTGGTGTCCGTGGACTTGAGAGAACTATTGCTTCGCTTTTTCGCAAAGCTGCCAAAAAAATTGTAGTTAATAAAATCGATAAAGTTGATTTGAATAGTCAATCAATACTTAAAAAATTTTTAGGTCCGGAAAAATTCTCACCCTCACTTAAAGGTAAAAAAGATGAAGTTGGTGTTTCTACCGGTCTTGCTTGGACTGCAGTGGGTGGAGATATTTTATTTATCGAAGTCAATATTATGCCTGGCCGTGGTCAACTTATTTTAACAGGTAAGTTAGGCTCAGTGATGAAAGAATCTTGTCAAGCTGCTTTATCATTTGTTCGAAGTCAAGCAAAAAAATATGGTATCAAACAAGATTTTCACAAAATTGATATTCATATCCATGTTCCCGAAGGAGCCACTCCAAAAGACGGTCCGTCAGCTGGTGGGGCTATTACTACTGCCTTAGTTTCGGCATTAAAAGGTGTTGCTGTTCCAAAAGAAATTGGTATGACTGGTGAAATTACTCTCAGAGGGAATATTTTAGAAATTGGTGGACTCAAGGAAAAATCTATTGCTGGACATCGTGCTGGTCTAAAAACTATTTTTATCCCCAAAGACAACCAAAAATCACTTGTCGAAATTCCCAAAGAAGTAAGACACGATATCAAATTTATTCCCGTCTCTCATTATTCTGAAATCTATAACAAAATATTTTAAATAAAAAAAAGAGAACAAGGGTATTTTGTGTTTCAAAAACACCCTTGTTTAAATTTCATAAATTAGACTAATGAGTCTATTTCACCATCAGATGTCCAACGACCGCAAAATAATCCGCCATTATTACAGCAAGCTCTTCGTGAACAGACAATAAACCTCTCTCCATAAGGCACCGCATATTTTGGGACACTATCTTTTTCGATTGAAACGAGAGTGATAAAATCACCAGGGAAAATTGACCCACCGCACAAGGCACATCTTATTACGGCTTTTTTTTCAAAGCATCTATGGCAGAGCTTAGGTTTTTCCGTTGTGATTGTCATTCCTATGCGATGTTGTTTCCCTTTACTGTCGAAACTTTTTATTTTGTCGTATAGACGAGTTATATGTCCACAGTCAGCTTTCACTTTGATGAAAAATAGAATCCATCTCGGAGTCTTCATTAGAATTCACAACCTTTCTCAATAGAATTTATGAAATTAAAGTGCCAATTAAACCAAAATATCACCACCTTTAGTAAATTTAGTTTCAATGGATTATATCACTAAAACCTATCCAACAAACACTTTTTTAGATTGTTCTCTTTTAACCCTAGTTTTTATTTCTTCAACCGCATTAATACCTAATTTAGCCCGCTCCAACTGATCTTGTCGTAACAACCAATATTGTGGATTTGTTTCAATCGAAAGATCAATATTTCTAAACTTCAAATCACGTTCACAGTTCATAACTAAATAAATTGTATCACAAACCTTCTTTATTCTAAATTCTGTTTCTATCTTGGTTTTCCAGTCAATCTAGAATTATCAAAAACTGCTCTGGGCCGATCAGCACCAACTTCTGAACTTTTAAAATATAAATCAAATTTCTCATCATCAGGAACTAAATTTTTTATTTCTGGTCCTTCTGGAAAATCCCCAAAACTATGTCTTCTCACTCCTGATCTAAGACACCTTTTTACCCCTTCAACACTTAACGGATGAAGATAATCAAATTTATGGTCTATTCTTTCCGACATAGTCGTATTTTAACATAACAAATTATTACATTTTTTGACACACAGGCGCTTTACCGCTGCCTTCACCTCGAGCTTGTAGTTCTTCTGGTGATTCTTGTGGTTTACCATCAAATGAAACATTTCTTCCACTATTTCTCCTTTCAAAATCATCAATTTCACCTACTCTTCCATAAGAATCAAAATCTTTACTTGGCCAAAAAACACAATCATTCACTAACTTAATCGAACCATCATATTCAGACTCATTTCTTCTCATACTGGATTATAACACTACATTTTTTCCACTAATCCAATTCCCAAAAGATATAATCCAGTTTCCAATATACTTGCTACTGTTCTGGTTAAAAATATTCTAAATACCTCTTGTTCTTCATCAATAATTCTATTTTTGGCATAAAACTCATTGTATTTTCTCGCCAAACTCAATAAATATTCTGCAATTACCGCTGGGGAAAAACGCGATCCTGCTTCCACAATCTTTTCTTCAAATCGATAAAATTCCTTAACTAAGGCCATTTCATCATCATTAATATTTTCTATTCCTTCATTAATATTTTTTTGTTCTTTAATTTGAGTTTTATTAAGAACACTTTTACATCTCGCATATGTGTATTGTAAATATGGTCCCGAATCTCCCTCTAAACTCATTATCCTATCCCAATCAAAAATCACATCTTTTTTAGGCTCTGTTGCTAAATCGTTAAATTTAATTGCTCCAATTGCCACTGCATTTATCATTTCTTCTTTTTCAGATGCACTTAAATCTTTTTCCACCACACTCTTATTAGCGATTGCTTCGGCTTTTTCCAATGCCTTATCAATTACATCTGACAGATGAATGGTGTCGCCTTTTCTGGTAGAAAATTTCCCCGTTGGCCAGCGAATAAGTCCATGAGCAATGTGTATCATCCCTTCACTTGGCATCCAGTCCATCATCTCAGCGGTTTTAAACACTTGTCTAAAATGTAATTCTTGATCAACTCCAACTTCATAAATTATCAAATTTGGTTTCCAAGTCTCCATTCTGTATTTAATTGTTGCCATATCACGGGTAAAATATGTTGTTGTCTCATTTGATTTTTGCAACATTGCCGGTGGCATATTCTCAAATTCTATTATCACTGCTCCCTCACTTTTTTTAGTAATCCCTTTTTTAATTATTTCTTCAGTTATTTCGGGCAACATTTTTTCATAAAAACTTTCTCCGTGTACAAAATCAATATGTACTCCCAGCATTTGATAAACCCGATCAAATTCTAACATTGAGATATCAATACATTTTTGCCATATTTCTCGTGCTTCTTTGTCTCCATTTTCCAATTTTGCAAACCAATCTCTACCTTCATCAATCAAAGTCTCATCTTTTTCTGCTTCTTGATGAAATTTTACATAAAGTTTTTCTAAATCAGCAATTGTTAATTCATCCAAATCTTTTTCATTCCATTTTTTTATTGCCGCTACCAATTTTCCATATTGAGTTCCCCAATCACCCAAATGATTGTCTCCAATACAATTCCATCCCAAAAATTTATATATATTATAGATAGCCTGACCAATATTAGTCGATCTCAAATGTCCAATTCCAAAAGGTTTGGCAATATTTGGTGCCGAATAATCAATTACCATTGTTTTACCTTTTCCATATTCGTTCAATTTATTTCTAAATTCAGTTTCATAATTGACACTTTCAGCTTCCTTAATCAAAAATTCTGGTTTCAAATAAAAATTAATAAATCCCGCCCCCGCCACTTCAATTTTTTCAATCAAATCATTATTTTTAATATTATTTTTTATTCTTTCTGCCAATTCTCGTGGATTAGTTTTCTCAGATTTACCCAACACCATGGCAATATTCGTCGAATAATCACCAAAATTTACATCTGCCGGATGTTCTAGTTTTACATCCTTCTCAACCACTTTCAATTTCAAATCCCGACAGGCTTCCAGAATTAATTTTTTAATAGACTTTAGTTCCATTTTTTTTATCTTTGTCTAAAAATAATAAAGCCACTTCTTCCTCATCACCAGCGGCAAATATCATTGCCTGTGATTCAACCCCCATAATTTTTCTTGGTTTTATATTCGTTACAAATACTGTTTTTTTGCCAATCAAATCTTCTGGACTGTACCACTGTTTAATTCCCGAAAATACCGTCCGCAAATTCTCTTCTCCAAAATCAACTTGTAACATCAACAATTTTTCTGATCCTTCAACTATTGAAGCTTCCTTAATTTCTCCAATTTTAAATTCCACTTTAGCAAAATCATCATATTTAATTTGATCCATGGCAAATTTTATCACAATCGAAGTATCCAATTTCTACCAATCTATGGATCATCCAGGCAGTACTTTTACCTGCACCACCCAATAACTTTTCCACCCCGTTATTATCTCTAACTTTTAAAGGTTTTATTTCCATTGGATGTCCATCTTCTGACAAAACCATTTGTTTGTTATTGTCCGTTAAAACCGGAATAATTTGATCAGTTTTTTTATCCCTTACTATTATTTTTTCATTTGCCCCAGTAATTACATAATTTTCTTTAGAAAGAGGGGACCATTCACCAACTACATCCATTGCCGGCATTCCTCGAGTCCTAAATGTATTAAGGTCTTTTGCATTAACATTAAATGTTGGAACAATTTTTGCAAATTCATCACCCAAATCCCCAAATCCAATTACTGGTCCAACCAAAGACAATTCTTTTAAAAGCCACGCTACAGAAATAGTTTTACCTGAATCCTTATGAATAAAATCAACAGAAGTTCTAGCCGCTTTTACTAAAACATTTTTCCAATCTATTTCCGGGTGTTTATTTTTAAAGTCATCTGAATCAATTAACTTTTTAGTTGATAACGTATCTTTAATGCCCTTTAAGGTTACAATATAATCTCTTTTTCCATCTTTTTCAGAGGACCAATCACCTAAAACATACGATTCTAAATTTTTTGGAACTATTTCTTTTTCTAATACCCTTCTGAGAATATCCTTATTGGGAACATGTAGTTCGTGTATTTTATGCCATTTAAAAGACAATTGGTTTTCTTCTATTCGAATTCCTTTTTTAATCAACAATGCCGATCCGTTTTCGGGATTTAAATATACTTGATCAAAAAAAGAATGGGCTTTTTCTGATCCATATTCTTCGTCAATTCCACTATACAATCTATAAAGCAGTGTTCTTTCTATCCTTTCAGCTGTTGCTCCAGTGTTAAAAACTAAATTACCGCCTTCAGCCAAAAAATCTGTTAGCTCTGTAATTACTTCAGGTTCAATATCGTAATCTTTTTTTGGAGTAGTCAACGTTCCGTCCATATCCAACACTAAAGTTCCACAAATTTTATTTTGTCTACCTGTTATTTCCTGCTTTCGACTAGGTATTTCCCAAATAAAAGTTGATTGACTTTCTTGTCTCATTTAACTGGATTCTACCACCAAATTAATTTAAATCAAATCAGTTCATTTTAACAAAAAAATGAAATTATGATATGCTTGGCTTACCTACTTTATTAATTAGATAAATTTTTATGCAAGTAAATGAATCTATTTTTCGTGGTTATGACATTCGTGGTTTAGTTGGGACAGACCTTTCTCCCGAACTTTATGAACACATTGGTCGTGCTCATGGCACTTTTTTAAAAAAATTAGGAATTTTAAAAGCCGTTGTTGGTTATGATTGTCGTGCTACCAGCCCAGAGTACAGCGATGCTTTTATTAAGGGACTAATCTGGACAGGACTGGATGTCGTCAACGTTGGTTTAACTATGGTAGGTAATTTTTATTGGTCTCAATATTATTTAAATATCAAAGGCGGCGCTTTTATCACTGCTTCTCACAATCCAGCTGAATACAATGGTATGAAATTAGCCTCCGATCTTTCCGAGACACTCGTTAGTGAAGGTATTCAAGAAATTAAAAATTTAGTTTTAACTGAAAATTATTCCCAAGGCGAAAAAGAGGGAACAGTTTCTAAACAAGATATCAATGAAGCTTATTTCAAAGATGTACTTTCTCGTTTTTCCAATCTAAAACCAATGAAAGTTTTGGTTGATTCCAGCAATGCTACCGCTGGTTTAATTGTGCCAAATGCCCTAAGACAGGCAGGTTTTGAAGTTATCGAAAAAAATTGTAATATTGATCCAACTTTTCCATTAGGCACTCCAGACCCTACCGAATCAGCTGTTGCTCAAAGAATTTCCAAAGAAGTTATTGAATCCGGTGCCGATATTGGCTTTACTTATGATGCCGATGGAGATCGAATAGGTATTATTGATGAAAAAGGTGGCATCATTTGGAATGATATTTTTGTTGCCTTTATGGCTGCTGACGTTTTAACTTATCACCCTGGTTCAGTTATCACTTACAACACTTTATGTTCCAAATTAGTTGAAGAAACCATTATTAAAAATGGTGGTAAACCAAACATGGTTCGCACTGGTCATTCATTTGTCAAAAAATATAACAAAGAAGCTGGTGGTGCTTTTGCTGGTGAATTATCTGGTCATTTTTTCTTCGCTGCTGATTTTTATAATCACGATGATGGATTTTATTCCACTGTTCGTTTATTAGATTATCTTGGTCGTACTGGTCAAACTTTATCTCAAGCAGTTGCCGCTCTCCCTCAATATATTTCCAGTCCAGAAATAAAAATTGGTTGTGCTGATGACAAAAAAGTCGCCCTTATGGATAAAGTTAGCCAGATACTAAAGAAAGATTATCCTCAAGCCGAAATTATTGATGATGAAAGACGCGCTGGTGATGGTGTTAGATTAAATCTCACCGATGGTATGTTTGTTGTCCGTTATTCCCAAAATGGACCTTATTTAACTATCAAATTCGAGGCTAATACAGATCAAAAATATCAAGAACTCAAAATTTATATCAAAAATTTGCTCCATTCATTTCCGGAAGTTGATTGGAATTATGGAATCAATGTCGAAAGCCTGGATTAAATATGCCTAAAGAAAAGGTACATGTTAGTCAACTAACCGATAATTTAGAAAAACAACAACAAGTTTTAAGTTTAATAGACAATTTTAAAATTGTTGACAATAATAATAATTTGTCCAAAGTGGTCGATCTTCGAAAAGATGGATTTATACCCATGTTTATCAGTAGTCATTCAAGCCATGCCGATTTATTAGCCGCTCTCAAAGTTCTTAATTATGTTCAAGATCAAACTGGTCCAAATCCCAACGAGATCCAATTTTTATATGCCAAGTCTATCGATACCGGTCATCAGGGAAAATCAATTCAACAAGTATTCGATAAATTCAAAACTTTTTTAAAACGAAAAAACATTTTACCCTTACCAATAGTTAGGAAAAAAGACACCACAAAATATAATCTCCAATCAGATTCATCGAGTTTAAAAAAAATGTTATTAATACCAGAAGAAAATTCCGGTCTTTTTATTTTTCCAGAAGCCAGTATTGAAGGCGGAAGAGTTGAAAACGGTAGAGTAAAAGGTCTCCAATCTGTCGAAGACGCCCAAAGTATTAATCACCTTTGCAAAAAATGTGTCAGAGAAAACAAAAATTTTGTTGTCGTCCCCATTGCCATAAGTGGCAGTCATTTAGTATTTAGTCCAGATACTGGAATTATTGATTATAATCAAACAGCCGAAATTATTATTGGCGATTTGTTATTCAAAGATGATCTTGTTGGTCAAAAAGAAAAACCTCTTGATATCATTATGCAAAAGATTGCTTATCATCTCCCTTTAGAGTCAAGAGGAATATTTAAATAATTTATGTATCAACCATCAACTAAAACACTAGATAAATATGCCGATGTTTTGGTCAAATTTGCTCTAAATAGTGGTCATGGTGTTAAAAAAGGTGAAGTTGTTTTTCTTCAAGTTCCCGAAAGTGCCAAACCTCTTTTAGTGTCCCTCCAACGGTCAGTTCTAAAAAGTGGCGCTCACGCCATCATTCAATATTTACCAGACTGCATGTCTCGTGAATTTTTTGAGTTAGCCACTGATGATCAACTAAAGTTTTTTCCAGCTACCTTTTTAAAAGGTCGAGTTAAACAAGCCGATCATTTTCTTATGGTTTTAGCTGAGACCAATTATCACGAGCTTGAAGGCATCGATCCCAAAAAAATTATGGATCGTAACATGGTTTTTAAACCCTACAAAGATTGGCGTGATACCAAAGAAAACAAAGGTAAACTTACTTGGACTATTGGTCTTTATCCCACACCTGCCATGGCTCAAGAGGCCAATATGACACTACGAGATGCTTGGGCCCAAGTCATCAAAGCTTGTTATTTAAATTACACTGACCCCGTTAAAAAATGGCAACGTGTTCAAAAAAAATCTGATCAAATCAGAAAAAAATTAAATCAACTAGAAATAGTCAAAGTAAACATTAAGTCAAAAAATACTGATTTAAATATCACTATCGGTGAGCATCGCCAATGGCTTGGCGGTGGTGGTCGCAACATTCCTAGTTTTGAAATTTTTACCTCACCTGATTGGAAGGGGACCAACGGTTATATCTTTTTTGATCAACCTCTTTATCGTGAGGGAAATTTAATCAAAAATATTAAATTAGTTTTCAAAGATGGCGTTGTAGTTGAATCTAGTGCCGGTTATGGCCAAATTGTTTTACAGGAATTAATTAAAGTAAAAAATAGCGATAAAATAGGTGAATTTTCCCTTACAGATAAACGTTTTTCCAAAATTAACCGGTTTATGGCCGAAACTTTATACGATGAAAATTTTGGTGGCCAATTTGGTAATACCCACATTGCTCTAGGATCTTCTTACAAAGATACTTATGATGGCAAAATTAACAAACTAACCGACCAAGACTGGGAAAAACTCGGCTTCAACGATTCCGCTGTTCACACTGATATTATTTCCACTGAAGACCGCACCGTAACCGCCACTCTAAAAAATGGCAAAAAAATTATTCTTTATCAATTAGGTCAGTTTCAACTTTAGCAACTTTTTTAGCTTTTTTGATTTCTTTAACCTCTTTAGTTATTTTAGTCTCTTTAACTGTAAGCAAATCCAAAAGTCGATCCATCTTTCTATTTAATTCTTCAAAATCTCTTTTGTAAGAAACTTCAGTTCTTGGAGCTTCATTTCTTGGTCTTTCCATTCTTGGACCATCATTTCTGAAATTATCATTTCGGAAATTATTTTCTCTTCGCCCACCTTCCCGACCATCAGTCTTTTCAAAGCAATTACTGCAGTAAACAGGTTTTTCACCACTTGGTCTAAAAGGAACTTCACATTCAACCCCACATTTATCACAAATAGCACTAAACATTTGTGGTCTATCTCCACCTCTACCACCGCCAAATCCACCTCTGTTTCGGTTGAAGCTGTTACCACTAAAATTTTTAAATCCTCGGTCATTATTAAAACTTCTCATTTTTTGTATTAAATTTTCTAATTAAAAGCAGATGTATTGTATCAGTTTTCGACTTTAATTGCTGCCGATGTAGTTGCCACCCCTTTATTTTCAATATATTGCCTAACCTCAGCCCAATTATTCTCTCCCACTTTCGGCGACAAGATAAATTGTCCTGTATTTGCCTTAGTATTCATCAATACATTTTGATCAGTCAAAGCAATCGGAATAATTTTGTATTTTGAAATTTCCATTAACTTACCCACCAATTCATTCATTTTAGAAAAATTAATGTCAGTAGTTATGTGCTTAGTCAAAGTACTAATTGTCGGAATTATTTTTGAAATAAATCCAATACTAATTACTTTATCTCTTACTGCTGTTATTACTAATCTTTGTCTAGCCGCTCGATTAAAATCTCCACCGTCAGTCGTTGAGTGTCGTGATCGAGCAAATTTCAAAGCTGTAGTGCCATCCATATGTTGTATTCCTTTTTCAAAATGTAAATTTTCATAACGACAAATGTATTGTTGTTCCAATTTTTCACCTGACATCGTCGCTTCCAATGCCTTCATTTCCTCATCGGACTTGCCGCAAGTATCAGTGATATTAGTTTCCAGTGGGTAAAATGGATCATCAAAAGTTTTAGTAATTTTTACATCAATTCCTCCTAAGATATCAATTATCTTTACAAATCCATCAAAATCTAAAGTGGCAAAATAATCAATTTTAAAACCAACCACTTGTTCCACCACATATTTAGCCATTTCTCCACCACCCGCTTCACCGGTAAATTCTATTCTTTTATTAGGGTATTTTTTGTCCTCAACTCCGATTGCATAAGCCTCATTTATTTTTTTATTTTCAGTTTCATCACCATTTGTCGGAATAGCCACCCACAAATCTCTTGGTATCGAAATCAATGATACTTCTTCATTCCGCGGATCAATTTTGGCCACCATTATCGAATCAGTTAATAATCCGCCCTCATGGTTACCTCCGCCATATCCCATTAACAAAATAGAGTATGGAGCCAATGGGTCAGGAGTTGGGGTCGCTGTAGGAGTAACATTTTTTTCTATTTTGATTCCTGGTTTGTTCGACTTAACAACTATTTTGCCATAAGTAAGGTAAAAAACCAAAAAACTTATCAATGTTAACCCCAAAATTATCGCTGCTATCCACCAGCCATTTATCCTTTTTTTCATGAGTTTTAGTATATACTAAAAATGTTGTTATGGATAAACCTCTAATTGTTTTCACTTACGCTCCAGCCGGGTTAGGTCATATTCGAGTTGCCGATGCCCTCATGGATAGTTTGCCACCAGGTCATCAATCAATCATCTTTACTTCCACTCATGTTGCTCTCGAATCGTTACATCGGTTCATGAGCCTAAATATTTTTGCTCGTCGACTCATGGAATGGGTTCAACGTGGGCTTCCTCAAAAAATTTTCACTAAATATTATCGAAAATATTTAAAAAACCACACCGAAAATTTATTTTTAGAATTTACCTCACTCATTAAATCTCAAAAAGATATCCCCAAAAAAATTATTATTGTCTCAACTCATTTTAGTCTTTCTTACCAACTCGGAACCATCAAAGAACAATTAGAAAAGGAGTTAAATACTAAAATATATTTAATCGCTCAAATCACCGATGATTCACCCCAATACATCTGGTATATCGATACTGCTGACCTAATTGTCGCCCCGAGTTTTAAAACTGCCCAAGAACTTCAAAAATATGGTCAAAAAGAAAACTTAAAATATGTTCCCTTTGAAGTTTTGCCCTATCCTATTAATCCAACATTTATTAAAAATTTAACCGAGGCAAAAATAGACAATCGTCAAAAGCAGTTCGATCCCAATAGTAATGAACCAATCAATATTATGATTCCAGTTTCAGGTGCCGCCGTAGGGATGAATTTTTTTATTAAAATAATTGCTAAACTTCGTCAATTATCCAACCGATTTGTTTTCTATGTCGTTTGTCGCAAAGCTCCATTTACCAAAAAATTCATAAAAAAAATTGAATCAAAAAGTTATATCAATCTTTATGTCTCTCAAAACTACCAAGAAGTTGTTCACATGTACAACCGTATTTATCAAAATTATGTTATTTCATCAGAAATTACCAAACCCAGCGAACAATCTTTTAAAGCTTTATTAAATCCCAATTCAGTTGGTGGTTCTTTTTTATTTTTTGCCACTCCAGTCGGTCGTCAAGAATATGACAACTTAAAGTTTCTAAAGAAAAATAATCTTCTCTCAACAGATGCAAGGGGAATTGTTTTACCCAAAGGTACCACTAATTGTGCCAAATTCATCAACAAACTTTATCACCACGGAACTTTATTAAACGCATTCAAAAATTATAAATCTGACAAAAATAATTTTGAAATCCAACCAACAGGTGCCATTCTTTTTTGGAAAACAGTTTTTAAAAAAATATTGCCAGAATCTAGCTAAAAGCGTAAACGCAATTAGTTTGGATTCTGGCAATTAACTATTGGACTAGTTTTTGGGGTTTATAGGAGAAAGACGTGCGATACCTGCTTCAAAAGCAGCCATATCAAAAGATTCATTCCGACCAAGGCACCCTGTGTTAATGCAAACAGCACAATTTTCCTGATCAGTATCGTTGAGGAGTCTCAATTTTTCTTCCATATTTGGGTCTGAAAAAATTTTTTCGAGTTGCTCTTCCGTCGGACCTTCAAATTCATCATCTCTCATCGACATACGTAAATTACGACCATCAAGTGCTCCCAATATTCCCAAAAGAATTGCCAATTCAGCCAAAGAATGACGGAGGTCATCCTCTTTGTGATACCAATCCCTAATCTCGTCTGAGTCCCATTCAGCAAATTCTTCTTCGGTCATCGGGCGTAATCCGCCATCCTTGTTAAGTAAGATATGCACTTTACCTCTGTCGGTATCGCGACCGCTATCATCAACCGACTGTCTCAAACGTTCCAGGATTGCTTCTTTGGTCGGGAATAAGTTCGTCAGTTTGTGTTCAATGATCTCGTCCTCGAAATGAATCTCGATCAACGCTCCCTTTCTTGTCGTCATCCCGTTCCAGTCCATTGTAAATACCTCCTTCATTACACACTTTAGTGTGGTTACCCTATGGGCAACTTTCTAGATAATCAATATCCACAAAGTTACCCATAAACAAAAGAAATATTTTCTTTAAAAGTACTTTTATAGACATAAAACAATTTAACTAAATTGGAATAATATGTCTATATTAAGGGAAATTATAGCATAAAATAAAAACAAAAATCATATAATTTCTGGGGTTAGATCCAGTATGGTTCAACTACGTCGAAAAATGGTAAAGTATGCTATGAACCAGTGGACACAACTTAGCATTGATTATGCCAACCAAAATGGTTATTTAGATGCGTTATTTAAGGTTTATCCGACAATTCCAGAAGCAACACGGGAAATAGATATTGTTAAATGGAATAAGGTTGAAACTGCATTTAATAAAAAAGATAATTTAACCTTAATTAAGGAATTATTATCATTTGAATTATTTCCCATTAAAGACAGTTATGTTGCTTATCTTAGAAAAGACAAATCATCATTAGAAAAAAATCTAAAAACAATTACCAGATTAAGTTCTCGGCTTTATGAAATGGGTTTACCACTAATAAAGGAAAGATGTTCAGAACCCAAAGAAACCAATAGACAAATTGGCCCTCTTTTCAGAAGATGGTTAAATCGCGGTGAATTAGGTATCACTTTACTTAGTTTAGATGAATTTGCTTCCACCGATAAAAATGCTATTTTAGATTGTGCCGATGCCAAACTAATGCATTTTGCCAACAAGTATTTAGGGTACAAAGGAGAAAAAGGTTTAGATTTTGTCGCCAGAATGAATGGTAAATATATCATTGGTGAAGCAAAGTTTTTAACTGACACTGGTGGACATCAAAACGCCCAATTGGAAGATGCCAAAAAATTACTTAGAGACAAATCAGCCAAAGCCATAAAAATAGCCATTGCCGATGGTGTTTTATTTATCAAAGGTAGAAATAAAATGTACAAATTTATAACCGAAAACAAAGAACAATACACCATTCTATCTAGTCTAGTTCTAAAGGAATTTTTACATCAATTATAAATTATGCAAAAAGACCGTTCTCTAAAATATAACTTAATTATCGAAGGAGACAATCTTTTGGTAATGAAAGATTTAATCAATCGGGGATATAAAAATAAAATTGATTTAGTTTATATTGACCCTCCCTTTGCCACCAATAACACTTTTCGTAAAGGCAAAAAAAGAACTTCTACTATAAGTAGTAGTAAATCCGATGAGATTGCTTATATTGACAATAAACTTGGTAAGGAATTTATAGAATATTTAAAAAAAAGACTCATCTTAATAAAAGAATTAATGAGTCCAAAGGCCTCAATTTATTTACATATCGATTACAAAATTGGCCACTATGTAAAAGTTATGATGGATGAAATTTTTGGAATAAAAAATTTCAAAAATGATATCACTCGAATAAAATGTAATCCAAAGAATTTTAAGAGAAATGGTTATGGAAACATAAAGGACTCAATATTATTTTATACAAAAACAAATAATTTTATTTGGCATGAGCCATTGGTCCAAAGAAGATGTAATGAAATTGAGCGTTTATTTAAAAAGATTGATAAAACTGGTCGCAGATATACCACTACTCCTCTTCATGCCCCCGGAGAAACCAAAAATGGTCCAACCGGTCAAATTTGGAAAAATATATATCCACCAAAAGGTAGACATTGGCGCTATGATCCAAAAATATTAGACAAATTAGATAAACGAGGATTAATCGAATGGTCTAAGACAGGAGTTCCGAGA
>Ga0265297_10006451_pt1 | contig 17025 bp, 14 predicted proteins | sample Munlanlwell13791_FD_192502 | JGI IMG/M metagenome (GOLD analysis project Ga0265297, IMG submission 192502) | Leachate microbial communities from a municipal landfill in Southern Ontario, Canada - Leachate well 137-91 | ecosystem: Engineered > Solid waste > Landfill > Unclassified | place...
AAACGATCCGTCACGGGGATTTGCGATGTTCCCGCCATGGAACAAACAACCGCGCGAGACTACCGGCAGGATCGCCATAGCTGCCATCTTCACGGCATTATCACAGGAACCGTTGGCAGTTCAGAGGAACGCAGGGAAACCCGTGAAACCTGTTTCACAAAAAAGGGATGGATTATACAGCGGATTCTGCATCTGCCCCATCGATCGGCTTCTGGAGAATCTGCACATCAAGGATATCATGCTGTCGTTGCGCCAGCTTCTTTGCCTTGAAGATATTCTTCCCATCCTTGCCGATGGCGATACCCCGGTCCTCATCCTTGACCTCAACCTGCACCATCTGGGCACCCGGTTCACCGTCAAACGTGAGCGAGGTCACCTGTGCGGGCAAAAAACAATTCTTGATGAACTGCTCAGGGTTGCTGTTATATTCGACAACCTCAATCTTCTTGCCCATCGCTTCTGAGGCTTTTTTGATCGAGACACCTTTCTTACCGATAGCAAGTCCCATATCTCCCGGATTGACAACGAAGATGAGCCGGTTGTTGCGTTCATCAACAACACAGTCCCGGCTCCCGGCGCCAGTCAGGCTCTCGAACTGGGAGATAAGGCGCATGCAGTCTTCTGTCAGTCTGACTTCGACCATATCATGCCGCCCTCTTCAGGGAGAGAATGTCTGACTCGCCAGCGCTGACGATGGCAAGTGAACTGACCATGAACGGTTTACCGCACGCCTTGCCGAGCGCCATGCCCGATCCATCAAACGTGTGAATAAAAAGGTTCTCGTAGCCTTTGAGTTGCCCTTTAAAGTTCTCCGGGCAGTTTGCCGCAAGGACCACCATCTGCGCTTTGCCCTCTTTTATGCATTTTTCCGTATTGTTCTGACCAAGGATTACATCGCCGGTCTTTATGGCTCTTCTCAATGAAGCATTAAAATCCATTACAATTCTCCTGGTTTTCAGGTTTACACTCGTTTAGTCGGAAAATGGGGTTAGCCATTTTCATGTCTCTGGTGCGAACGCCTCTCGCGTCCAATACTTTTTAGTTATCGAGTTGTCTTACTGCGATCAGTTTCACATCGCCCGTACCGAGCTGGATGGGCTGACCGACAATAACATTCTCGGTGACACCGCTCAGTTCATCGGTCTCGTTAGCGACTGCGGCATCGAGCAGGTGGTTGACCGTCACTTCGAACGCTGCACGGGAGAGCACGCTCTCTTTCTCGCCGGCAATCCCGTGCCTGCCGATCTGTTTGACTTCCCCCTCCATGCACATCATGTCAGCGACGATCATGATATGACGGACATCCACAAGGATACCCTGTTCGTTCAGGGTAGACTGTGCCTCGTGAATGATCGCATTCCTCGCCGCTTCGACACCGAGCACCTGGGCGATCTCACTGATATTGTTGGTGCGTGTCCGTGTGGTATCCACACCAGCGATATCAAATACATCTTTTAGGTTGGATCCTTCAGTATAAAGTATATACTCCCCGGTCTCCTTTCTCACGACGACACGGAGGATATCATCGATACCCTGCACGATCACGTTTCTGACATGCTCAGCGAGCTGGAAGAGGTTCTGGTAACTCTCGCGATCTTTTGGCGTGAAGCTGATCGTTGCGGTCTGCTCGTTGATGTCGTGTTCAAAATCACGGTAATGCCGGCGGTCCCGGATCTTCTGGGGCGCCACTTCCATGATCTCCGACGCTGCGATCTTCCGCTTGTCACAGACCTTCGTGTTCAGGTGTACAATCACCTGCATATTCTCCATATCGGTCGTGATATCCCCGAATTCATGGAGCGGTGCAGCTTCAATCTGCCAGGAGACTTCCCTCGCCCGGTCCCGATCGACACCGTACTCGGGTTCGAGATACACGGTCATCGTGGGGGTGCTGGGCTCTTTTCGGGCGTCCATGATCTCGATGAGCCGGGGGAGACCCAGGGTAACGTTGATCTCCGCGACACCCGCATAGTGGAAGGTACGCATCGTCATCTGTGTACCGGGCTCGCCGATGGACTGCGCTGCGATAACGCCAACTGCTTCGCACGCTTCAATGCGTGTCGAGAGGTACTCTTTGTTGACCCGGTCGAGGATCTCTTTGAACTGGGCGTCCGTGATCGGTTTTTCGCCGATGAACTTCCTCAATTGTTCTTTGGTCTTCGGCGGAAACGAGGCATTCTCTATCTCCTTGTCGTATTTTTCAGCGACCATGATCAGCACTCCTCCTTCAAGACCCCTTCAACGATCCCTTTGACATCCACGGGATCCCCGAACGCGCTTTTCGTCGGATCTGTGTTGTCTTCACCGTACTGGAACTGGATGATTCGCCCGCCGGTAGTCCGGACTGTGCCATCGTATGCCACTTTGAGATCCTGCAGCGCGTTGATCAACCGTCGCTGGAGGTACCCGCTCTGCGAAGTACGGACTGCCGTATCGACAAGCCCTTCACGACCCCCGATTGCGTGGAAGAAGAACTCGGTTGCGTTCAGACCCCCTTTGTAGCTGTGCGCAATAAACCCGTGGGCATCTGCGCCCCGGTCGCCTTTCTTGAAGTGCGGGAGTGTGCGGTCGTCATAACCACGGATGATACGCTCACCACGGACAGACTGCTGCCCGATACACCCTGCCATCTGCGTCAGGTTCAGCATCGACCCTCTCGCCCCGGATACTGCCATCACGACAGCACTGTTCCCGAGACCAAGGTGCCGTCCTGCAATCTGACCGGTCAGGTCACGGGATTTCCCGAGCACCTGCATGATCTGCATCTCAAGGGTTTCCTCAACCGTCCGCCCGGGCATCGGTTCAAGCTGCCCGTCTTCGTAGATCTTGATGCGCCGCGTGACATCGAGCGCGGCAGTCTTCAAGACCTCATCGATCTGTCCGTACTCGGTCTTCGAGAGGTCTTCATCATCGATCCCGAACGAGAACCCGTCGAACATGATGCCCCGGATGGAGAGTTTCGTCATCTCGTCGATGAACTCGGTCGCTCTCCGCATCCCGTAATGGCGGATGATCCGGTTGACGATCTGCCCGTCGAATGCACCGATCGCTTTCTTATCGATCGTGCCGATCTCAAGGTTTCCGTTGATGATCCGGACATAGGCGTCACGGTCGCAGAGCTCTTTTTTACAGACATCGCAGTTCTGGCACGAACTCGCTTTAAAGACCATGTTCAGTTCGGACGGAAGGATTGCAGAGAAGACCTGCTTGTTGGACCAGTATTCCACACCATTTTCCACCTTTCCTGCTGGTGGCAGGTGTTCGAGGTGTGTGGGCTTTAACAGGTACAGGGCATCTTCCTTGTTGAACCAGCGGATCCCGTGTGTCATCATGAAGATACCGGAGACGTGGTCATGGATACCCCCGATGATCGGACCGCCAAACCGTGGGGAGAGGATGTTCTCCTGCACGGAACAGAGAATGAATGCTTCTGAACGCGCCTCTTCGGTCTGCGGCACGTGGAGGTTCATCTCATCCCCATCGAAATCGGCGTTGTAGGGCGGGCAGACTGCCGGGTTGAGCCGGAACGTCCTGCCCTCCATCACCTTGACACGGTGCGCCATGATGCTCATCCGGTGCAGGGAAGGCTGACGGTTGAAGAGCACAATGTCTCCGTCCCGTAACTGCCGCTCAACAGTCCACCCGACCTCAATCATATCGGCAACGGTATCGAGATTTCCCTCGGCGAGCCGGAGCCGGCGGTTGTCCTGCCGGATGACGTAGTTGGCGCCGCAGGGGGAATTGACATCCGGGCGAACCGGACCATTTCGTGCGATCTGCTTGAGTTCCTCAATATTATATGACGTTACCCGGATGGGAACGGTCATCTCGTTTGCGACTGCACGCGGGATACCGACCTCTGCCACAGACAGGTTCGGGTCCGGGGAGATGACGGTACGGGCGGAGAAATTGACACGCTTACCGGACAGTGATCCACGGAACCGCCCATCCTTTCCCTTCAGGCGCTGCGAGAGCGTCTTTAACGGTCTGCCGCTGCGGTGACGCGCCGGGGGACACCCGGCAACTTCATTGTCAAGGTAGGTCGTGACATGGTACTGCAACAGTTCCCAGAGATCTTCGATGATCAATTGGGGCGCTCCTGCATCCTGGTTCTCCTTGAACCGCTGGTTGATGCGGATGATATCCACGAGTTTGTGGGTAAGGTCATCTTCCGACCGCTGACCATTCTCAAGGATAATGGAGGGGCGCATCGTCACCGGCGGGACGGGAAGCACGGTCAGGATCGTCCATTCCGGACGGGCGACCTTCGGGTTGATGCCGAGCGGAACAAGATCCTCGTCCGGGATCTTTTCGAGCCGGGCTCGGATATCGGCAGGGGTGAGCTTGTGCTCGACCTTCTTCCCTTCCTCGATCATCACTTCGGAAAACGTGGTGGGCTTCTCGAAATTGATCTTGAGCTGCTGGTCGCCGCAGTGCGGACAGATCCGTTCTTTCTTCACATCTTTTTCCGAGATCTGGTCACCGGTGGAATCGTCTTCAGTCCCGACTACTTTTTCCACTTCGTCGGGGGACAACAGCACGCGCCCGCAGTTCCGGCAGGTAACCCGCAGGAGTTTTCGGATCATGCGCGTGTACCCGACATGGATGACAGGCTTTGCGAGCTCGATGTGCCCGAAATGCCCCGGGCAGTCAGCTGCTTTCTGGTCGCAGGTCTTGCACCGCAGTCCCGGGTCAATGACACCGAGGTTTAAGTCCATCAGTCCCTGCGGGTAGGGGAAGCCGTCATCATCATACGTATCCGCCCAGATGATCTTCCGCACGCTCATTTCACGGATCTCTTTGGGGGATAACAATCCAAACTCAATTTTTCCGATTCGTTTTGGGCTTGCCATGACGCACCTCCTATACGACGTCCTCAAGTTTCATGCGGGGTGCAATCCCCATGCTCTTCATCTCATCGAGCAGGAGCTTGAATGCGTAGCTCATCTCGACCGGGTAGATATCGGTCTCGTTACCGCACCCAAGGCAGCGGGTCATGTTGCGCTTGCGGTCGAGCATCGCGATCATCCCGCAGTGCGCACAGACATATTCCATTACCTTGTCCGACTCATCGAGCAGGCGTTCCTTTAATGCCATTGCAGCGCCGTGCCCGATCATCACATCCCGCTCCATCTCACCAAACCGGAGACCGCCTTCACGGGCTCTTCCTTCGGTGGGCTGGCGGGTAAGCACCTGCACCGGTCCGCGGGACCGGGCGTGCATCTTGGACGAGACCATGTGGTACAGTTTCTGGTAATAGATCACGCCGATATAGACATCAGCCTTGAACACTTTACCCGTGATACCGTCATACATCACTTCCCTTCCGGTGTGGGAAAACCCAAGATCTTTGAGCGATGTACGGAGATCCGCTTCACTCTCGCCACCGAATGCGGTGCCGTTGATCCGCCGCCCTTCAAGCGACCCGACTTTCCCGCCGATCATCTCGAGCATGTGCCCGATGGTCATCCGGCTCGGGATTGCATGGGGGTTGATGACAAGATCCGGAGAGAGCCCGCTCTCGGTAAAGGGCATGTTCTCCTGGTTCGTGATGAGCCCGATGACCCCTTTCTGCCCGTGCCGGGAAGCAAACTTGTCCCCGACTTCCGGTACCCTGAGGTCACGCGTCCGCACCTTGACGAGACGGGAGCTGTTCTCCCCTTCCGTGATGATGACCGTGTCGACGATACCGTGCTCGTTGCTGCGCATCGTAACCGACGTGTCACGGCGCTTCTCGACTGCTATTAGTTCACCGGATGGCTCTTCAAGGAACCGGGGTGGCGAGGTTTTTCCGATCAGGACATCTTTTTCTGCAACGATGGTCTCGGGGTTGATCACGCCATCCTCGTCAAGATTCTTGTACGATTCTGCGCCGTGCGCTCCGCTGACTTCCTCATCGGGTACTTCGATGCGGTCGATCTGCCCGCCGGGGTAACGGCGCTCTTCGCCTTCGTAGGTCCGGTAGAAATGGGAACGTCCGAGTCCCCGTTCAATCGACGCTTTGTTGAAGATGAGCGCATCTTCAATGTTGTACCCTTCGTACGAGAGGATGGCAACGACAAAGTTCTGACCTGCCGGACGGTCATCCGACCCGATCAGTTCTGATGTCTGCGTATGGGTAAGGGGTTTCTGCACGTAGTGGAGCTGGTGACCCCGGGTGTCCGGGCGGAGTTTCATGTTTGCCGCGCCGAACCCGAGCGCCTGCTTGACCATCCCTGCTCCCATCGTGACACGCGGACTTGCGTTGTGCTCCGGGAACGGGACATGCGCTGCCCCGATACCCAGAATGAGTGAGGGGTCAATCTCCATGTGCGTGTGTTCAGGAGTAATGTCAGCCGGGTTCATCGCAATGAAGAGATCTTCTTCTTCTTCTGCATCGACAAACTCGATCATCCCGCGCTTCACAAAGAACGAGAAATCGATCTCCTTCTTCTCGAGCTTCTTTAAATCTTCATCGCTGATGAGCGGTTTTCCCGCTTTCAGGACGATGAGCGGGCGCCGGGCACGACCCCGGTCAGTGAGGAGAACCACATCGCCGTTGTACTCCTTGTAGGAGATATTCACTTCAGATGCGACAGTCCCCTGCCGGCGCATCGTCCGTATGTGATCGACAAGGGTCTTTGGGTCATCAACCAGTCCGATCAACGCACCGTCAACGAACACCCGTGACTTCTTCATCTGACCTCCCCCCGGATATATTCGACATTGAGACCGTGCAGGATACGCATAATCTCTTCCTCGTCATCGACGCCTTTACTGATCTCGACCATCTGTGCAAAGTTCTTGACCAGTCCACAATTCGGACCTTCAGGGGTCTCGCTCGGGCAGATCCGACCCCACTGGGTCGGGTGCAGGTCACGCGCCTCGAAGTGAGGCTGTGAACGGGAGAGTGGTGAGATGACACGGCGCAGGTGGGAGAGTACCGCCATGTGATCGATACGATCCAGGAGCTGCGAGACACCCGTCCGCCCGCCGACCCAGTTACCGGTGGCAAGCGGGTGGAGCAGGCGCTCAGTGAGCACGTCAGCGCGCACCGCAGTCGCAATCGAGAGATCGCGGTGCCGCATGCTTGCCCGTTCCAGCTGGTACTTGATATCCCGCGTGAGCCGGTTTAAGGAGATACGGAAGAGATCTTCCATCAGGTCACCGGCAAGTTTCAGCCGTTTGTTCGAGTAATGATCCTTGTCATCGATCCTGCGTTTGTTCAGCACCAGATCGAAACAGGCTTCCGCCATGCGCCCGAGGAAGTGGGCTTTGGCGAGCCGGATTGAGACGATCGCCTCGGCATATCCCTCATCCCCTTCCTTTAAGGTTGCCGGGAGCGCGTAGTTCAGGTGCGGCAGGAGATAGTTGTCCAGCACGAACTCCGCGCGCTTCCGCTGGTAGTCCTTTGTCTGGTTGGGTGCGAGCTTCTTACCGACATACATGACGCCGCCATCGACAGAGTCGCATTCGCTCTCTTCGAGGTTCTGCATCATGAACGTGAGGATCTCTTCATCGGTTGAGACCGCATTCACCACTTCCTGGTCGTTTGTCATCCCTAACGCACGCATCAGGTCCACAAACTTCAGGTGACCGGCAACCGACGGGAACGATACTTCAAGAAGGTTCTTCTTGTTCCGCTCCACAACGACAAGCGCGCGGTACCCGCGGAATTGCGAGAAGACTTTTGCCACGTAGATGCGCTCGCTGTAGCGCTCCGTGAACTCGGTCATGATCTTGTTGGACGCGAGATCCTCAAGGGTCATGAGCACGCGCTCTGTCCCGTTGACGATAAAATATGCGCCCGGATCAAACGCATCCTCTCCATGCGCGACGCGTTCATCGTCACTCATGCCATAGAGGTTGCATGCGACTGAGCCGACCATGATGGGCAGCTGCCCGATTGTGGTTACGATCGGTTCCTGCCGGTCCTCGCCATGCACCAGCGTCAGACCCAGTTGGATCGGCGCGGCATAGGTGAGGTTCCGGAGGCGCGCTTCGCAGGGATATAACTCTCCCTGCGAACCGTCAGCTTCACGGACGAGCGGTCTTTTAACCTCGATTGTGCCGAGTTCCACCCAGACCGGTTCATTGTTCTTGCCCCGGTTCTCGATGTCAGTCTCGATGATCTTCTGTTCGTTTACCACTTTCTGAAGATTCTGGGTTAGGAAATAATTGAAGGAGTCAAGCTGGTGGCGCGCGACATGCTCCCGTGAAAAATACGCCCTCGATAAAATACTTCTGTCAATCAGATAGACCAACTCCGGTCTTACTTTTTCGGTCTCCTGATCACGAGACGGTACGCCTCTGCTCTTCCCGCAGTGTGACTCGTCCGGATGGTTCTTATCACATCATCGACTTTTGCGTCGATCTCTTTGACTGCAGGATCGTCATGATAGATTTTAGGTAATTGTTCTGTTGTTATGTGGTAGCGGGAAAGGAGCAGAGAAACCTCCTCTTCGCTCATGATTTTATGATCTGGCACCATTACGTGCTTCAACACATTCAACTTGGTGCTCAATGAAAAACCCCCTTAAAGATGAACAGATTTCCTCTCAGATGCATCACCGCAAAAAATCCACGATTGGATCGTGGTAACGGGCCCGGAGGGATTTGAACCCCCGACCACCTGGTTAAAAGCCAGGCGCTCTACCGAACTGAGCTACGAACCCACATAATAGGGATGTACAGCATTATAACAATGCAGGAAAACTATATAAATATTTTCCAGGCTGGTACAAAAACGAACTGCTGCGATCCTCACACGGGTTCTACACGGTTTTTACGAATTTTTCATTGATCTCTTTGAGTCGCTGTTCATCTACCGTAATTTTTTCTTCAAGTTTCCCGATAGCCGCGACATCATCAGCTGGCACGACCTGACCGGGCGTGTTCATCCCGCTCGCATTTTTCAGAACCATGAGCAGGTTCTTGTCAACCTCAATACTTTTTCGCAGCGAGGTATACTCATCGATCAGGGTTTTATCGATCCCGGCATCATGCGCGACAAGGACCTCGCCCTTCACCTCGTTTCTCCGGTTAAAGATCCGCTGGATCGAATCCATCAGTTGTGAGGGGTTTACGGGTTTTGAGACGAAATCCTCGATGTTGATGCTGTGCTCCTCCGCTTCGGAAGGGGAGATCTTCTTTGCCGAGAACATGAGTACAGGAAGATCTTTTGTTGCAGGATTACTCTTGAGACGGTCCAGGGTCTCCCACCCATCCATCGGTTCCATCATGATATCAAGAAGGATGAGATCCGGCTTCGCGGTCTTCAGGATCTCGAGGCATTCATTTCCGCCCTGCGCGGGAAGGGGTTTGAACCCTTTTCTTTTGAGAATAGCCACAAGTCCATCGACAATAAAACTACTGTCATCCACGATCATGATGGTTTCATTCATGATAACTTCCCCTAATCTCCAGCTTTTTTCATGGTATCGTGATACATCATGTATGATAGTCTCAGTATGAAACCGACAAGCCGGGTTTTAGCGAAACCGGCTACCCGGTTTTCATCCTGCATGCTTGTGTCCCGGTAAAAACCCAATGCATTCTCATGCGCGTTCTTCCGGTGGGTTATATCATTGATTTTTTTTCCCGTTTACCATTCGCTGGCATTCTTATTCAAGAGTTGGGATGATTCAGGTATGGCGGGATGTCCCGGGATACCGCTCCTGCAAGTTCTTCTTTAATCTGCTGGAGCCGGGTCTCCTGGAACCGGATATTCGTCTCCATACTCTTCATGGCACGCGAGATATCTTCACTTACGCTGACTTTTGAGTCATTGAAGTTGTACGTGCTTTCGAGGATCTTCATGAGCCGGTGGTTGACATCAATGCTTTTTACCAGTCGTGCATACTCATTGATGATCTCGGTTCCGAACCCGGCTTTCCGGGCGGTTTCGACATCCTGCATAAGGGTTTGTCTGCGGTGCAACACATGTGTGATGGCATCGTATAGTTCCCGGTGAGTGATAGGCTTTAAGATATAATCCTCGATGTAGATGCCATATTCCTGGGCTTCTGCAGGGGTGAGCTGTTTTGCCGTGAGCATGAGTACCGGGATCTCTTTTGTTTCAGGATTTTCTTTTATATGTTCCAGGGTCTCCCATCCATCCATAGGCTCCATCATAATGTCAAGGAGGATGAGATCGGGGATCACGGTCTTTAGGATCTCCAGGCATTCAGTTCCCCCGTATGCCGCTACTGTGCGATATCCCCCGCGCTCGAGCATGGTGACAAAGACATCAACGACAAACGGACTGTCATCAACGACGAGGATGGTGTACATTATAACTCCCGTCCCACCGTCTGTGCGATCTCAAGCATGTGGCGGTACACGTTCTCTGGATCTGCGGTATTTTTCACAATAGCTGAAATAAGAAAATTCTCGCCGCCACCCATCAGGACGATGGAACATTCCGGTGATCGTATCGTCACCGATTCCAGGGATTTCATCCGGACGATGCTTCCGGCAGATTCAGCGGAGGCAAGAATCGTTGCGGAGAGTGCGCCAAACCAGGGTTCATTTATATCACGATCAAAAGATTTTCCCGCGACAATCCCATCGCGCGACACAAGGGCACAGGCTGCAACCCCATCGATGGTTTGAATCTTCTCAATAAAGGTCAAGATCTTATCCTTCAACATGGTTTTGGCTCCCGTGTTACACTACCCGTATAATTCATAATACTTGAGGAGCACATAAATACATATCTTTTTGAACCTCAACTCATCGGGTTCCACCGTAAGGAGTATATCGGTCCGGGACACAGGGGATCCAGGATTTTTCCGGTTTGATCCCGATAAAATCCCGGGTATTTAAGTGTGCTACAACAAGGTACATATGGAATCTTCACGAATAGTATGAGAGCGGGGTCATAGGGTAGCCTGGCCATCCTAGGAGACTGGGGGTCTTCTGACCTGAGTTCAAATCTCAGTGACCCCATTATTTTCATATGCTTTTACGAGGTATTTTTTATGAAGATCACCGGGACGTGCATCGAATGCTTAACCTCCCGGGTGCGTCTTGAATGCACGCTCGCGCACGCGGATGTTCCTTTGACGGAAAAAACGGTCGCTGCCTGCGGCACACTTCTATCGAACATCAAATCAGCACCACTCAGCCACCCGCAGATCGCCAGTCGCATTCACCGGCATGCCTATGAAATTCTGGGCAACCTGGATCCGTTCTCTGACCTGAAAAAGAGCGGGAATGCTGAATCGATGGACGTCTGCCGGAACGTAAAGAACGATCTCCACACCTTCCGCGACCATGTGCTTGCCGCGGTTATCGCCAATACCTTCGATTATGGCGTGAAGGGACATCATGTCACGGATCATTTTTCGGATTTTTTTTCGTCAGAATTTGTAAAAGGGCTGACCATTGATGACACCGATCGCATCGCTCCGCTCTGTTCACGGGTGGTGTACCTCAGCGATAACTGTGGGGAGATCGTCTTTGACCGGCTCCTTATCCAATACCTGAAATCCCACGGGGCACATGTGACCCTCGCGGTGAAAGAGACTCCTATCCTGAATGATGCGACTCTAAAAGATGCCCGCATGCTCGGGCTTGATCGTATTGTTGACCTGCTGACCACAAACGGAGACCGGGGGGAGATCGGGATCTGCCTTGAGGATATTCCCCCCGATCTCACGGACGCGATCAGCCGGTGCACTCTCATCATCGCAAAAGGGATGGGGAACTTCGAGTCGCTTTTTGAACTGGCAGATCTCCCCCCGGTTGCCTACCTGATGGCAGCAAAATGTCAGCCGGTGGCTGACGAGATTGGAGTCCCTGTCGGATCAAAGATCGCGTTGCTCCGCGGGTAATCAGCTACCACAGGTATTCCCGTGCGCCACCGGCGGCATGCCCATAGAATTTTTATTCGTCACATCCCAACAATACACATGGTTCTCCTTGAAGGGCTCGCGCTTGGATGGCTGCTCATTATCCTGGGAGCTGTCCTCTTCCTTGTTGAGATGTACAGCCCGGGTTTTTTTGCTGCGGTACCTGCCACGGTGCTGATCATCCTTGGTATCCTGCTCCTTTTGGGAATCGATATTTTCAATTCCGAATGGGGAATTGTGATCGGAGTAACCGTGGCGATCTGTGCGGCAGTCTTCACCGTCTGGATGTACAGTAAGATCACACCCAATGAGAGTCCGACAACGATCAGCCGGGATACGCTGATCGGGATGGAGGGTCGGGTGAAAAAGACCGTTGATGCAACCACCATCAGCGGGAAAGTAGTCATCGGTACCACCGAATGGAGCGCTCATTCGACTGGTGCAACCATACCTGAAAACCGACCGGTCCGCGTTGTGGACTCTGAAGGTGTACATATCGTAGTTGAAGAGGTTCATTGACATGGTTTTTATCGAGACACTAATCACGATATTTTTAATCCTTGTAATTGTCATCATCTTTGCAAAAGGGGTGGTCATCATCCAGCCGTACGAGCAGGGTCTCCAGATCCGGCTCGGAAAATATGTCGGCAGGATGAACCCCGGTTTCCGCTGGGTCGTGCCGTTCCTCACGGATATCACGAAACTTGACCTGCGAACTCTCGTGATCGATGTCCCTTCGCAGGAAGTGATCACGAAAGACAATTCTCCCACGAACGTGGATGCGATCATCTACGTGCGGGTAATCGACCCGGAGAAAGCCTACTTTGAAGTTGCCAATTATCGTATTGCGACGGTTGCACTTGCACAGACCAGTCTCCGTGGCATCATTGGGGATATGGAACTCGATGAAGTCCTGTATAACCGGGATGTCATCAACACAAAACTCCGGGACATCCTCGACCGTGAGACCGATCAATGGGGTGTGAAGGTCGAGCGTGTGGAGATAAAGGAGGTCGATCCGGTCGAAGCTGTCAAAAACGCGATGACCGAACAGACTGCCGCAGAACGGGCACGGCGCGCAGCGATCCTCCGGGCGGATGGGGAGAAGCGCTCAGCAATCCTCAAAGCAGAAGGGTTGCGGCAGAGCATGATCCTTGAAGCCGAAGGAGAACGCCAGAGTAAAGTGCTCCGGGCAGAGGGGGAGAGGTTATCCCGGATCCTGCAGGCTCAGGGAGAAGCCCAGGGACTCCGTATCCTCTCGGTCGGTGCGGCACCGCTTGACAAGAAAGCGATCACGGTGCTCTCGCTGGATGCCTTAAAGACGATGGCGAACGGTCAGGCAACAAAGATCATCTTCCCGTTCGAAGTGTCGCAATTGATCCGGCAAGGTGCAAAGTTCCTCGGCGCAACGGATGAGACGGCTGAAGAGGTTGCCGGACGCCCCGTCATGGACGAGAGCATTCTTGGGGAGATCCCAAAACAGGAGGCGGTCGATGCGATCTTAAAAGAGATCCAGGATGCCGTCCCGAAAGTTTCTGAAGATGAACTGAAGGACACGAGCAAGCGCCGGCTGACGGTTGATGCGATCCGGGAAGATGCGCAGACTCCTCCGGGCGCGTGATTTTTTCCTTTTCTGCTACCTCTTTTTTCGTGCAGGTCCCGGGACTGCTGCGGTGAATACAGGTTTTGGGAAGACTGCCCAATTGTGCCGGCACCCTCGTGAGATTTGTGGTTCGCACTACCCCGTATGGGGTTGGGGGGTACCTGCCGCACCCGGAAAGGAACGCCGGAAATGACTTTCTCCCGTCTGAAAAAAATAAGATTTTCCCGTGCCAGTTATGAGGGTAAAAAATAGGTGAACCCCCATCTCGAATGCTGGCAGGTCGCACCGGGTGGCATCACCCTGCTGCACGGTAAGACACCCGACGGCGATCTCGCTCGCGAAACGATCGTTCAACTCTTCGCAGAGCGTCCCGTCCAGTTCGACCGCATGCACAATCGCACTCTGGTTAATGAGAGCACGGGTGAGTGCGTCATTACCTGGTTCGATCTTTAGTGCATGCTATCATTGCATTTGTGTGAAAAAATTTTCAATCGTGTTAAAAAATTTAGTGCTATTGTAATAAAAAAATACAAACCGGATCATTCTTAAAGAGATGCAACCTAATACCACGCAATTAACACGTATCTCATTCAACAGGAGGATCCAAAATTGAATAGGAAGTTTAATCGAATCCCTATCGGTCTTTCAATAATTATTATCTGCATCTTGATTGTAACAGGATGCACAACCAAGCCGGTTTTGGATAATCAGACCAGTGCCTCCACCTCGCCCATCACGTCACCAACAACTCAGCCATCCAAAGCGCTCTATAAGGTTACCATCGCACAACCAAATTCCACTCATCCGGAATTTATCAAAATGGATGCGGACGTATACAATCAGGGGGAGGTTATTGAATTTTATTTGAAGAATGAGGGAAACGATTCACTTATATGTATGGGGGATTTCTCTCGTTATCGTATGTATTATAAAGAAATAACTGGATCTTGGAAATATCTGCCAGGACCTATTGAACCACGACCTGCGATTACTGTGGTTCCTACACGTTCAGAAATGGCACCTGGATCATCCACCAAGGTATTCCGGTTAATTACAACTGGCTGGGTACCAGGTAGGTACATGATTCAATTCGATTGTATGGGGATATCACGTCAATTTGAAATCCGGGATATCAAGAAGTTAAAATCCGTGCAGGATCTATGACACAAAAATCATTAAAAAAAATTGCGGGTATCGTACTGATAATCCTGGTCATGGTGATCCTTCCTGCGTCTGCTGAATTGCAGACAATCAATACCGGGGCGACTGTGTTTATTGGCGAATCCGGACTTAACATAACCCGTGCAGTGGGTAATATTACTGCAATAGCATGGTGGGCTCCGGGTGCGGATATCTATGCATCAGCTCCTGTAAAGGTGCTGGTGACAGGTGAATATTCTGCCCGGTACTGGATAAGTGATCGCGAGTTTACCGGCTATATCGGGAACTGGTACCAGTATGATGAGACGACACCAAACAGTGCCGGTCCGCTGGCATTTACTGTAGCTGATCCGACACTGGATATCCAGATTATCGATGCGGACACCCAAGTGGATGTCACCGGGAAGGTGGTCCCGCCCGGTAATCACCTAATGTTTCGAATCATTACCAACCAGTATGCTGCTGTCGATCCGGCACAACGTCCAAATGTCAACCCGGCAACGGACGGGTATGTCACGGTAAAAGTGATCGACGAAATGGGAAAACGGTACAAGGTGTTGTACGATACTTCAGCAATATCCCACCCGTTAGGGAATCTTACTGTAGACAAGGCTGATTGGCGGTGGGGAGGATCCACTCAGCACTCGTGGAATGTAGATAGTACCGATGGTTCAAACACACGACGGTACCCGTACGGTGTTTATTCGGTGAGTGCCCGGTCGAACCTGAACGGGTTGAGTAACAACTACCTGAATGCAGGTTCTGATTACACTGGTAAAACGGTTTCTGATACAAAAGCTGTCATTGTCAACTCGCCCAATCCCATAATTATCGAAGAAAAGGGCATCTCGCTTGTCGAACAGGCGGCACGGGAGAAAACCGCATTGGCAGCGAACAAAACACAGCAGCCACTGAATGTAGTTCCGATCATACCGGTGCCCTCACCAGATCCTTCAGCACAGTCTCGGTCATCAATAGGATCGATAAAAACCTCAATAATGGATAGAGGGATGATTCTGGGAAATTTTACACAACATCTGGAATTACTCAATAAAGTCATGGACTGGAACCTTACTCCTGAACAAATTAACGAATATGCTGTCAGCATGGAAAATGCTGTCCTGAAAAAATATATTTATAATTCACAATATCCTGAAGCCCTTGATATCCCTAACAAACGCCAGTTTTATCTTGAAGTCGGAAATGCACTTGGTTTCACTCAAGAAGAGTCCGAAGAATTTGTACTGGCTATTGAGGAATACAGAAGAAAAGAATTCGGAATGTTAGATTGTCGCAGTTATGGTGATTCTAATACCTGTAAATATGAACCAATAGTCATCAATTTCTCGGTAAAACCGCGACTCCATAATAGTGTAAATGCCAAAAAAACGACAATCACTTCCACTCCTGCACCATCACATATTTCTGTATCTCCGGGAGATACGAATTCCTATTTTCAAAATCTCACTGAAATGACTTCAACAGACTTATCGTTGCGGGGGATTATCATGACCTGGGACGATTTGTTAAAAAAGTGGTCGACGCTGACGATGACTTCATCCAGAGTTTGAATTACATGGACAGGACTTACCCGTGATAAAAATGACCCGGATTCACATTAAAATTTTAATTTTCTTCATGGTAGTTTGTATTTTAATAACTACCGGATGTGTTTCGCAAAACAAAACCCAGAACACATCTGGCATTTCACCGAATGTGACATATTCGACTTCAGTTCAAACCCAATGTCCTCCCATATCCGCTAACGCGACGCCATATATTATCATCAATCCAATCGCCACTCACAACGTTGGGGATGTATTTGAGATAACCGGGACGACAAATCTTGGTGTTGATACAAAAATAATACTTGGTCTTAGTGAACCGTACTTGTTAGATCCAGGACCGTTTGTCACTGCTGACCCAAATTATAAGTGTTCAGGTACAAGGGGATATGTTAAAATACAAAATGGTGCCGGTGGTACAAATATCTGGACTTATCCCGTCAATCTTTCTGGATATCATAACCCCAAATATTACGACGTGAATATAAGGGAAGAGTCGAATCATTCTATTAAAAACTATACCGAGTTTTTCATTAATTTGGATCGATCTGAAAGATTGTACCCGGTTTCCCCACCCATGCAGGAATATCTCACGCTCTATAAAGTGACCGCTGCACAAAAGAATGACAGTCATGCGGATATGATTGAAAATGATTCTGATGTGTATAATACAGGTGACATTCTTGAATTTTATCTTAAAAATAAAGGATACGAAAAGCTGATGTGTGCCAATACGCCGCCCTCCTCCTGGATAACCTACCAGAATGAAGATAATTCATGGACGTATATAACAGGATTACGGGAAAAGGTATCCCCTCGAATCTCATATTTGATGCCGCGTGAATCGACCCGTGTTCAGAGA
>Ga0265297_10006452_pt1 | contig 17023 bp, 13 predicted proteins | sample Munlanlwell13791_FD_192502 | JGI IMG/M metagenome (GOLD analysis project Ga0265297, IMG submission 192502) | Leachate microbial communities from a municipal landfill in Southern Ontario, Canada - Leachate well 137-91 | ecosystem: Engineered > Solid waste > Landfill > Unclassified | place...
GCAAATGGAGGCTGGCCGTCCCAGAGCGCCTTCTCTGTCGGCAAAAGGACGCAACCGCTGCATTCGACCATCTGGATCTCGAACATCGACAGGCCAGCAACGGGGTTTGTGTATCCGGGTACCACGACACTGGAGATGCTGTTTTCGTCACATGCCACGACCAGCAAGATCGGATTGGAATCCTCGACCGCAGGCAGGAGATCCTCTTCTTCTCCCTCTATAACCTGGAGAAATTGGCCGGGCCAGTGCGAACCGCTGTCGTCAAACAAGGTCACGGGAACCAGCTCCGCGGAAGGCGGGACGATCACGACGGGCAGGCTGCTCTCGTTCATTCCCAGACCTTTGCCATATGGCAGGAATAGCACGAGCCGGCAAGCCCGCTACGCAGATCAGCACCATGGCATCGCACGCATCCACTTGTGGTTGGTGTCTGAGCCCCCAGGGCATGCATAGAACCTCCATAGTCAACAGCGTGATCCGGCGGAGTCTGCCTCCCCCAGAATCGTCCGTGGCACCATTTGCACGAATGAAGGTTATCAGCAGTGTCGTGCCCGTGGCACTGGTTACATGTCAATTCAGGATCTTCGCGGCTCGTGGGGTGTGCGAATCCCTTGATATATTGGATGTGGTCGCGCGGGGGAGCGGCAATTTGGAGAGTGAACCGCTCCTGGCGGATCGAGAACATCCGTGCGGCCCATTCAGCAGGCTGAGCGGGGGAGATGGTCAAAGCCACGAGCGATGCGAACAGGCCGACAGAAAACACGATGATTGACCTTGGTATCATACTCACCATAATATCATCCGGCGATGGCGGGATCGTGCAAGAAAAAAGCCGATTGGGCCGTTGGCCTTGAAAGAGCGATGCTTGAGGTTAGAATTGTGTCATGGAGAAGCCCCGCGTTCTCATAGTGGCGGATACGTTGGACATCGACAGCCCATCGGTCTACGCCATTGACCTTGCTCAGGAACTGTGCAAAAAGGGCAGTCCGGTGATGCTCGTGTGCTCAGGGAGCAAGACTCCTGGCGCCTTGGACGAACTCCGGGCTACATTTGATGCAGGGAAGTACTCACGCGACAAGAGCTGCCTGCTGGAACTCCCTGGCTTGGCAATTCCCTTCATTTCGTGGTTCAGCAGAGGCGAGTGCTTGCACTCGGCAAGTGCGTTCAAGCCGGATGTGATACACGCGACCGGTGAGCCCGCGGAGAGACTCGCACGATTCCTCGCTCATGGTCTTCAAGTCCCTTACTTTGTGACCTACCACCGATACTGGCGAAAGGGAACCTGGTCAAACTCCCGCGACTGCTTCGGAGTGATTGCAGTGTCAAACGATCTCCGGGAGAATCTCGTGAACTCGGCTCGAGTTCCCAAGGACCTGATATCGGTCATTCCCAACGGGATTCAGATTGGGAAGTACTTCGCTGACTTCCGCAGCAAACCCGAGGACGAGGTGATGGTTGTCGGCACACTTGGCAAGCTTATCGAGCGAAAAGGGCACATTTATCTCATCAAGGCTGCCGCCAAAGTACTCGAGGCAAGGAAGAACGTACACTTCCTGCTTGCCGGAGATGGGCCGCTCTCAAAACGGCTCCGCGACACTGCCATCGAACTGGGAATTGCCAACTCGATGACGTTCTCCAGTTATCCTTTCAGAGCCAGTTCCGTGATCCGTGAGATGGATATCTATGTTCTGCCCTCGGTCGAGGAATCCCTGGGCTTTACGGCGTTGGAAGCTCTTGCCTATGGAAGGCCCGTAGTGGCATTCGGAACCGGCGGAGTGTTCGAGTTCCTCAAGGATGGAGAGACCGGGCTCGTGGTTCCGATTAGAGATGTGGATGCGCTGGCTGCTGCGATTGTCCGTCTGCTTGATGACGCTGAACTGCGCCTCAGGCTTGCCCGGAAGGGGCGAGCCCTTGTTGAGGAGAAGTTCTCCATTTCGAAATTCGTTGACAGACTGACGGATCTGTACGGTGTGGCGATTGTCGATTACAGAGGGAAGAATGTCTCTTAGATACTTTGCCAGAGCGTTCTTTGCCCTGTTGATTGCTGCCCTGGCAACTGTTGCAGGTGGCGAAGATGCGCCCAAACGGCCTCCTTTTCAGCCATTCAAGCCATCCTATCGCTCCGGAGAAAGCTACATCTACAGTGTCTATTGGAAGGGGATCAAGATTGGACAAATGAGCTTCTGGACCAACACTGAGATCAAGCAGGACGAACCCGTGGAACTCCATTTCCAGGCAAAGAGCAATCGTCTGGGCAAATGGCTCTATGGCTACTTCAGGTCCGATTGTCGCTGCATGCAGGACATCTCGGACGGCAGCACTCTATCCTTCTACCGGTATCTGGATTGGGATGAGTCTTTCCTGGAGGAGGATCTGAAGTATGACTATCCAAAGATGGAGGTCAGACAGTCTTTCCGTACGGACAAGCACCGCGAGCCCTCCATCAACTACAGACTGATCCCCGGCAAGATGATGGACCCGATCACCCTCTTTCAGTCCTTCAGATTTCGCAAGATCACTGAAATAGGAGAAACCAGGGCGATGGATCTGTATGCTGCCGGGCTCTGGACCGCCAGCGTCAAAGTCACCGGCAAGACCTCTGCGGAGATAGAGGGGATCGGGCGCCGGGAAGTATGGATCGCCTCGGTGAACCTGCCTTCTACAGGGGTTCTCTACGAAACGGGGGACTTCGCGTTGGAAATTGACGTGCAGACAGGTATCATTGTGCAGGCCGAATGGAACGGAACCAGAGGCGCATGTCGGGCCGCTCTTGTAAAGGCTGACAATAGCCCGCTGCCGAATCCCGAGAAGGCAGACTGAGGGTGGAGAGATAGATGAGGAAATCTACATTCGTCGCGGTCCTCCTGGTGTGTGCGGTGGTTGCAGCAATAGGGTTTGCGCGCGCGGAGGACTCACCAAAGCCGTCACCATCATCTTCATCTTCCGTGACCCCTTCTCCGACACCCACCCCGCTCCCTACTCTTTCTCCTTACAAGCTTGATTTGAAGCCCGGAGAAAAGCACTCCTACGAGATCACCTGGCAGAACATTTCGGGTGGCACCGGCGATATCAAGGTCATGGAAAAGGTCAAGGATGCCGATTCCACCTATTACCTGCTCCATATGTCCGCAAGCTCCAGCCCATTGGTGTCTGTTTTCTACAAAGTCGAGGACTTGTTTGTCTCTCGAGTGGACCCCAAGACCGGTAGGGCGCTGAGGTTCGAGCGGCATATTCGCGAAGGGAAGACCTATCGCGAAGAAACTGTGGACTTCGACTATGCCGCGCAGAAGGCCTACTATGTGCAAACGAAGAACATCAAGAACCCTCCGCGAAAGATGGAATTTCCGCTGCCCAGCTCGGTTCTTGACCCGCTTTCCGCGCTCTTCTACCTGCGTGGCGTTGACCTGCAGCCCGGTGAAACGGTACGTCTGCCAATGCACTCGAACGAGGAAGATTGGGCCCTCAATCTGAAAGTATCGGCCATTGTCGGGCTCAGGGTCACTGGCATCGGGAAGTTTTCAGCGTACAAACTGATGCCTCAAACAAAGGAAGATGCCTTGTTCATGGCCAAGGGCGCCATGACAGTCTGGGTGGAGAAAACTACCCGGGTAATTCTCAAGGCTGAAGTGAACATTCCCATTGGCTCGGTCGTCATCCGGTTAGTTCGGGCTGAGAATTCCCCCCTGGAAACCGTGAATAGAGCGGAGAAACGCAGAAGGTGGATTCGTCCGGGAACCAAGGACATTCCATGAACAACCTGATTGTCATCCCATCCAGATACGGCTCAGTCAGGCTTCCGGCCAAGCCCCTCGCCCTGATAGCCGGGAAGCCTATGGTGCAATGGGTCTATGAACGGGCAGCGCGATCCAAGCTGGCCGATAAGGTTCTGGTGGCCACCGATTCCGACAAGATCGTCGCAGTTGTTCGGTCTTTCGGAGGGGAAGCGGTGATTACATCTCCGGACATTCCGTCCGGGACCGATCGGGTGGCCGCTGTTGCAGGGATGACCGAGGCTGTCCGGATTATCAACCTTCAAGGCGATGAGCCTGGGATTGTGCCCGAAGTGCTTGACAAGATATTCCTTGAGCTCGAGACCGGCGGTTATGACGTTGTCACTCCCGCAAGAGCCGCCCGGAATGAGAGCGAGTACTTACTTGTGTCGAGAGTGAAGGTAGTCTGCGATTCGAAGGGCAGGGCCCTCTACTTCAGCCGTTCCCCAATCCCCCGCGCCCGGGAAGATGAAGATCAGGCTGCCGCAGTTTCAGCATCGAGAATCCATCTTGGCGTCTATGGCTTCAAAAGAGAATGCCTGATGGCATTTGCTTCGCTGCCGATCCCGGAGATGGAGAAAATCGAGCGGCTTGAGCAACTTAGACTGCTTTCTGCGGGATACTCGATTCGGGTGATTGACAGCCCTGACTTCGGGGACTCCATCGACACGATTCAGGATCTTGAGAACTTCGCGAAAAGCCAACTGTAGCTCCTCTCGGAGGATCACTTGACCAAGTACATTATCATCACTGGCGGCGTTGTTTCTTCCCTCGGGAAAGGCATAACCTCGGCTTCGCTGGGACTCCTGCTGAAATCTCGCGGATACAAGGTCTGGCTGCAGAAGCTGGATCCCTACATCAATGTCGACGCGGGCACGATGAATCCATTTCAGCATGGCGAAGTTTATGTCACAGAAGACGGGGCCGAAACCGATCTGGACTTGGGTCACTACGAGCGATTCACGGGAATCGAGACGGATCGGCATTCCAACTTCACCACCGGCCGTATTTACGACGAGGTGATCAAGCGCGAGCGTCGCGGTGATTATCTCGGCAAGACGGTCCAGGTTGTGCCGCATATTACCGACGCGATTAAAGAGGCAATGCTGACCGCAGAGCGGAAGAATGTCGATATTGCGCTGATCGAAATCGGCGGAACAGTTGGCGACATCGAGAGTCTTCCTTTCCTTGAGGCGGTCAGACAGCTTCGCCTTGAGCTTGGCGAGAAAAATGCCGTGTTTGTGCACCTCACGCTGGTGCCCTATATCCGTACCGCTGGCGAGATCAAGACAAAACCGACGCAGCATAGCGTTGGAAAGCTGCGCGAGATAGGCATTCAGCCGGAGATTCTGGTTTGTCGCTGCGACCGGCCTCTCGGCGAGGATATCCGCCGGAAACTGTCCATGTTCTGCAATGTTCCCTACGAGTCGGTATTCGAGGAAATCGACGTTTCTCACACGATCTATGAGGTCCCGATTGCTTTGTACGAGGAAGGTGTTGACGTCAGAATCCTCGATAAGCTGGGACTTGAGGTCCGGGCCGCCAACCTTGTCGAATGGCGTCGGCGCGTGTCTCGCGCCATTGCCCCGAGATTTCGGACGCGAATTGCCGTTGTGGGCAAGTACATCACGCTTCAGGATTCCTATAAGTCGATTTACGAGGCTTTAGCGCACGGTGGGATGGAGCACAACGCGAGGGTGGAAGTTGTGCGCGTGGAGTCGGAGGAACTGGAGAAAACGGATCCCGCCAAGCTTCTGTCCGATGTGGACGGAATCCTTGTTCCGGGTGGCTTTGGCAAGCGAGGAGTCGAGGGCAAGCTTGAGGCGATTCGTTTCGCCCGGGAAAACGATGTCCCCTTCCTTGGCATTTGCTACGGGATGCAGCTTGCCGCTGTGGAGTTCGCAAGAAACGTCTGTGGCTTGAAAGGCGCTGACACAACGGAGAATGAGCCTAAAACGCCTCATCCGGTAATATGCCTGCTTGAGGAGCAGGAAGAGGTTACCGACATGGGCGGCACGATGAGATTGGGCTCGCATCCATGCTGGCTTCAGCCGAACACGAAGGTGTCATCCGCATACAAAGAGGCCGTCATCATGGAGCGCCACCGCCACCGCTACGAGTTCAACAACAAGTACCGTCCCCTGTTCGAGAAGAACGGGATGAAGTTTGCGGGTCTATCACCAGACCGAAAACTCGTGGAGATAGTCGAACTCGACGGGCATCGGTGGTTCGTTGGTGTGCAATTCCATCCTGAATTCAAGTCTCAGGTTCTTGTGCCACATCCGCTGTTCGATAACTTCGTGAACGAATCGCTCAAACACCACCGCCATGCCAGGCACGACGCAAAGAGGAACCACAATGGATGACGCAGGCTCTAAAAATGGCGCAAGCCGCTATGTTGAACCATCCGATGACTTGGGCAAGCCCACGCTGTCGGGCTTCCTTAACGGTCTTGCGGCTGAAACGATGATCCACCTGGGGTATTTCGAGAACCCGATGTCCGGGGAGCGCTCGCTCAATCTTCCGCTTGCCAGATTCACGATCGACCTTATCGAAATGCTCAGTGAAAAGACGCGCGGGAGCCAGACTGCCGAGGAGTCGCAGTTGTTCGAGGCAATTTTGTACACGTTGAGAATGAGATATCTGGACGCCGAGAAAGCAAATCCGAAGACCGACAATCAGCCATAGTCTTCGGCCCCCCCCTAAGACATATCCTCGAGTATCCTCTCCGTAGAGAGAGACAGCGTAATCGTCAGAATTCCATTCCTCAGCGTGCATTCAATGCCACCATGCATGCCACGTGCGCAGTCCGTGGCAACCCTCAAAGGATACACCGCGGCCGATGTGCTGCTATCGGAGTTTTCCGGGGAGACATGGCTTCGCCAGAAGTCTTCGATTGTTCCGGTGAGTTCCCTCTTGACCGGGCAGACGAAATCCAGTTCCACCAGCCTTCCGGTCTGCCTTGATGAAACGCTGACCACGGAGCCCGGCAATGCGGCGTCGCGCAGAAACAGGAAAATCGACATCACCGTTGAGATGAGATTTGCAGGTACTAAGATACACCGCTCGACCGGAACGAAGCTCGACACGACTTGGACATTGCTCTTCAGCAGTTCCGGCTTTGCCAGAGAAATGAGTGCCTCCAGAATGGGGATTACGTTCTCTACCCCTTCCCGGTCACTGTCGTGAACAAAATAATGGTTCATTGCGTCCAGAAGCAGCTTGGGCCTACCGGTATTCTGGGTGATGACCTCCATCAGGCGATCTGCGATCCTGCGTTGCAGGTTTTCATCAGTGCCCGTCCGGTCATACAGAGCAGCATAGCCACGGATCGATGAGAGGATGTCAGAGAGCATTGCTATCAAGCCTCTCGTAAACAAACCCAGCGTGGCAACATTGTGTTGGTCGTTGAGCTGCTGCATCGCAGCCATGTGTTTCTTCGCGAGGCCATGCGCTTGAACCTGCAGGGCCTCATTCTGCAAAGCAAGAGTGCGTTCAGCAGACAAGGTCCTGTCCCATTGTCCGATCTTTGCAATAAGTTCGCGTTCGCTTATCGGCTTGGCGAGAAAGTCGTCTGGAAAGTACTTTTCATCAAGGCCCAACAACTCAACGTTGATACTGTCTCGGTCCGACAGGAGCACTACCGGGACAAATGCAGCAGCCGGAACTGACTTGATCCTCCGGAGCAGTTTCATCCCGGCCTTGTCATCGCCGGGAAATCTGATGTCGAGGAAAACAATGTCGGGTACTGCCGAAAAGTAAACGCCGAACCCGTCCTTTACGTTTGACGCGTGAACTATGGAGAGAGACTCCCTGAAGGCGGCCTCTACGGCCGTATTTATGGAGAGAAAGGCGCCCTTGTCGTCATCGATGACAAGGATCTTCCTAATCCCTGCTGGCTTCATCGGTCCCCTTCCCGCAGATCATTGTATCCCTGTGATCGCTTTTGCGATCGGGCTGTCCGGTTTTGCGGCCTTCAGCAAAGCATCCTTCAGGTCTTTCGTGATCGCCTCCAGTCCCGCGCTCTTCAGAAGGGCGGCTAACCTCGTCACCACTTGTTTGGCCACATCGTCTTTCAATGCGGCACGGGCAAGTGGCTCAAACACCCTTAGGAAATCCGCCTTGGCGGTCGTGTTGTTGCCCTTCTTTGTTGTCGTGTATTCCATTTCGAGCGCAGTCATTGCGCCCTTCTGAGCCTGATACACCCAATAGGTACACTCGTCAGCCGGAGCACAGTACGCAGTGGCGAATGCCATTCCCGTCGAGACAAGGGCGGAGTCAGCCCTCAATGCTCCAAGCGTAACCGTGAGTTCCGAAATTGCAGAGATCAGCTCAAGCGGTGGGTTCTTTTTGCCCTTAATGTACTTTTCCGCGCCGGACTCGGCGGACTTGAATTTGGCCATGTCCCCCATCGCGGCCGCGAGCCTCATTGCTTCAATGTCGCGCGCAAGCCTCTCGTCCGGTTTCACCAAGCTGCGCTTCATTATCGTATCGAAGAGAGCGGAGGATGAGTACTTTGCCTCAAGAACGTCACGGCTCGGGGAGATGGTCCTTTGTGCAGTCAGAAAATAGAGCGGGTCGCCCACATAGACGCATTTCCATGGAGTGCAGAATGGGTCGCCCATCTTGCGCCGCAAGGCAAAGGAAAGGGGAAAACCCTCAAGCGTTTCCTCGGCGAAGTCCTTCGGTGTAGCGAAGGCGCTCAAGAGTGGCTCGCGATAGGAACCGAAGTAGACAAACGCACCGTGCCGCAGCCACCTTCCGGCGATTGTGCCGTTGTCGTAGATATTGGCCGCTGAAAACGAATGGGTGAAATTGACGACGGTCGGCAGGGAAAGAGGGATGTCCTCTGTTGACGCTCCTCCCGCCTTTATCGACCAGTTGCTTCCGCCACCAGAGGAATTCACGTATACGAGGTCGTTCTGGTTGGGGGTCGCGAATTGCCGATTCCAATGGCTCAGGGTCGCATCCTCCATAATGTTCTCGTTGCTGATTCCTTTTTCCGTGAACTGGTCTGAAGCGGATTCGGTACTGTATTCTCCCCAACTCCCTTCGGTCGAGTACGTATTGAAAAAGTATGCGGATCCCACGGGGAGAAAAAGGGAGCAGTTTGCCTGGTACAACTTCTCAGCGTCGTCGCCGACCAACCTCCCGAAAAACCCCCATCTGCTGTCGTCAGGATTCCTGAAAAGCGCATCATCCAGCGCGTACGGATCCTTGTCCGCACGCGAAAGCAGTGCTGCTCCTTCTGGCAGGTCGCAGGCGATGGTGAAATAGTCCAAGCCATCGAAAAGCCGCTTGTAGGGGATGCCCGTCGCATCGAACAAAGCTGCTACCCGATCCTGCAGCTTGTTGAAATCCTCTTCGCCAATCGCGGTCGCAGCGTTCTTTGTTGCCAGTTCATCAAGGAGCAGCAACTGAAAATGTCCCGATGCCAGCATCGAGGCCGCTGCAAGTCCCGTTGCCTTGGTGTCGGCCAGGACGGCACCGACCGGAGCAGGATGCGCAGCCTTCATACGGGCAAAGTACTCGGAGCTCGATCCGGTCTTGTTTTCCGCAGTCTTCGTTGAGTCGAGCGACGCGCACAGAGCCTGCCAGATCAGCGCTTCGCTGACAGTCGCTCCCTTGGGCGAGGGCGGGGCAAAGAAGACTCTCTTCGGCTTGTATCTGGCAAGAAAGGCCGGTGCGTAGTAGTCGTCCCAAAGGAGTATCGGGAACATCGTCTCGGCATCCCATTCGCCGAGAAGGGAGAAGAAGGCAGGTAAATCCCGCGCGATGTAGACATCCTCGATGCACTTGCGCATCGTGGACGCGCGTTCGTTCTGTACCTTGCCTTTCTCCAGCTTTCCAACCGCATCCTGCGCATGAACCAGGAAGACATCGTCAGGCATTGACTGCTCGTATTCCCGGAGGCCTTCCTTGGCGGCGGTAAGATCATCCCTTTCGATCGCAGCGGAGATTTTCGTCAGATAGGCCATTCCCCTTTGATACGAGTTCTGGTCGAAGACGGGAATCTCGCCGGAGAGGGTTACGCCAGCGATTTCAGCGAGCTTACCGAGCACCTCCTTGTTGCCGGTTGTCAGCAAGGCAATCTGCTCCGAGGGGGCATCTTTCTTTTCGTAGATGATCAGGGCGGGATGTCCCATGCCCTTGAAAGCCGTGGATCCCCATCCGAAATAGGGCCACGCCTTTGCCCAGTGAAACTTTTCTCTGAGCGTCTCCATCTGCGGGCAGGAAAACAGCGAGTTCTCGCGGCAAAGAATCTGGTAATGCCAGTCGAAGCTCTGCAAGTAGACGACCAGAGGCTTGTCGTCAATTTTGTCGAACATGTTCGTTCCGAGGCTCTCCCACTCAAAGGGTCTCTTCCCCTCGGCGCTTCCTTCATTCCAAGCGAGTATCACCGCCAAGAGGGATACTGTGAGAACAAGCAGGACTCTTCTTTGCATGTCACTCCTCCGGTGGTATCCTGCAGCAGAGCACAACGGTGCCGAACACGGTGTCAGCAAGCTCATTGTACAGAGGGCTGAAGCGAATTCGAATGTTATCGAACCGCATGGGTGAAGGATGATCATTCGGTGAGACGACTCCCTTACATGACTGAATGGCGGTCTGCGCGAATTCCTGGGCCCGGTGGAATGCATCGCCATAGAACAGATCCAAAGAAGTCGCCTGCTTGCGACGGAAGTAGTCGTCAAACCACGCCCTCAGGAAACCTGTCTCTGAGCGCTGTCCCGGCGCAAGTAGCGGGGCGATAGCCTTTCGTCTCTCTGAGGCAACAAAATTCCCCCAGGACTCTGCCAGGTCGATTCCAAGCAATGCGAATCTCTCGCGGAGCGCATTGGACGAATGGGGGGGGAGCAATTCTGCCGAGAGCCTTACCGCTCGGCATCTGAGCTTCAGAACGGGAGCCAGATGAATTGGCTGCAGCAGGTCCGAGACGTCGAGAAGCATTGATGCAGCCTCAGCCCTCTGGCTGACGAGGCCAGCTCTGCCATAGAAACCTATCGCGGCAATGAGCCTGTTGAGTTGCAGGATGATCAGCCGCTGTGCGGCATTTGTCTCGAATCCGTCGTCGATAATCGGCGAGCAGTTCTTTATTCCGGCAGCCTGCCGTAGCAGAGGTAGCGAAAAGGACTCGATCTCCGATAGCAGGGGCATAGTCTCTTCGGAGGCAGAGCTTCCTGCCATCAACGGGTCCCACCGCGGAGCTTCTATACCGACGGCCGTTGCGGCACGCAGGATCAGAGGTGCGGCGTCAGGCCCTGAAAAAGCTGGCGGTTCGAACGGCTCGTGCAGAGAAGTCAGTTGTGCAGCAGTTGTTTCCAGAAAGTGCTCAGACATCAGGAAATAGGCCGCGAGAACTGCGACGAGAGCAATGGGAAACAGCGCCAACTTCACGAGTTGCCTCAAAGTACCTCCGGAGTGAGCCAAACCAGTATAATGTACGGTGCATATGGATGCAGCCAAGTTTTTGCCTACCACATTGGCCGAGGCCGCGAAGCGCGGATGGCATGAATTGGATGTCGTCATCATCTCAGGCGACGCCTACGTTGATCATCCCTCCTTCGGAACCGCGGTAATCGGGAGGACTCTTGAGGCTGCTGGCTTCAGAGTCGGAATTCTGCCGCAGCCTGACATTGGGCGACCGGATGACTTTCGGGCATTAGGCCGTCCACGGCTCTTCTTTGCAATCGCTCCTGGCAATGTCGATTCCTGCCTCCTCAAATACACAGCCCTCAAGCGCGTAAGGAACGACGACCCATATACTCCGGGGGGTGGGGCGACCAAGCGCCCCAAGAGAGCTGCAATCGCCTATACCGCTGCGGCCAGGCATGCCATTCCAGGGGTGCCGGTCGTGATAGGGGGAATTGAGTGTTCCACCCGTAGACTGATACACTACGACTACTGGGACGACGCTCTTCGTCGATCCATCCTCTTGGACTCCAAGGCGGACATTCTTGTCTACGGGATGGGCGAACGGCAAGTTGTTGAAATCGCCCGGAGGCTCGATCGGGGAGATGTCCTCGACGGGATCCCCGGAACGGTCCGGATCATGAAAGCGAAGCCGGACACCGCAATCGAGCTTCCATCCTTCGAAAACTGCAGGGATGACAAGGGCGCGTTCGTTGAGCATTTTCGTATCCTTGACGCCTCGGGGGATGAGACGCTGGCCGAGCCTTCCCTTGGGCGATGGGTGGTTCAGAACCCACCTTGGGCAGCCATGAGCACCGGGGAACTCGATGCGGTGTACGAACTTCCTTACGCGCGGGCTGCACATCCCCGGCATATGGCTGCAGGTGGGGTGCCTGCGCTTAGCACTGTAGAGACCTCAATTGTTTCGCATCGCGGCTGCTTCGCGTGCTGTTCCTTCTGTGCGCTGGGCGCGCACCAAGGCAGAGAAATAGTCTTTCGCTCAATTCCCTCTATTCTGCGCGAGGTCGAGGCGATCAAGCGTACACCTGCTTTTCATGGCACAATCAGTGATGTAGGCGGGCCTTCAGCGAATATGTTCGGGATGACCTGCCGGAAGGGCGGATGCCGGTCTCGCAGATGTCTCAGCAGAAAGGCCTGTCCGTTTCTTGATACGAATCACGATAGCTACATCGCCCTCCTTGAAGCCGTGGCAGCGGCTCCTGGTGTGAGGCATGTCTTTGTGGGTTCCGGTATACGGTACGATCTTTTGATGACGCAGAACGACGAAGTGCTTGAGAAGATCGTGGGCAGGTTCACCGGAGGGCAGTTAAAAGTCGCACCCGAGCACTGTGCTGAGTCTGTTCTTAAGTACATGGAGAAACCTGAGTGGCGGGAGTATCTCCGCTTTCGTGACAGGTTCTACCGAATTGCTGCGAGGCTCGGGCTTCGAAGGCATCTGATCCCATACTTGATAACATCGCATCCCGGTGCGACTCTCCGGGACGAAGAGGAGCTTCTCGGTGAAATGCGTCGACTGGGATTCGTGCCTGAGCAGGTGCAGGATTTCATACCGCTCCCGATGACGCTCTCTTCTGTGATGTTCCACACAGGTATCGATCCGCGTACAGGCCAGTCATTGCCGGTTGCCACGTCTCGCGAGGAAAAAGAGCGTCATTTCGCTGTAATGCGACCGCGGGAGGAAAAGTATAGATCAAGGGAAGGGCAGCCCCCTCAAAAGTCTGCCGGGAGAAGAAAGAGGCGTGGATAGAACCACTTGCCTGCGCCCTGCACCGGAGCTACAATCCCCTTTTGGCCACAGGAGGAATCCCATGAAGAGTCCGGCTGTCCTTGTCTGCCTTGTCGTTGCGCTACTGGTCTGTGGGAGTAGTGGTGCTGAAGACAAAAGCGTGAAGAACGGAACCTCCAAGGTGAATCTGGCAAACGGCTCGTTCTACATGTTGGTAGTCCCAAAGAACTTCAAGAACGATGGCAAGGGCGGTGCCTTCCTGTGCATGCATGGGGCAGGGGGTACTCCTGACCATGTTGTGCAGGGCTTTGAGTCCGGACGCGTAAACAAGGTTCCCATCCTTGAGGCGATGAACTGCATCGGGATTTTTCCCAAGAGCAAGGGTGATTCCTGGGTGAGTGACGAAACCACCCCGGTCGATGCGCTGGAAGATGTCAAGAAGACCATCAAGATAGATGACAAGCGCGTTCACGTATGCGGCTACTCGGCCGGTGGTTTCATGGCAAGCATAGTGTTCTATGACAAACCCGAGCTGTTCGCCTCCCTGACGACGTTTGCCTCATTTGTCGCGATCACCGATCCCGGGATTGTGAAGGCCAGCATCGAGAAGCCTGTCTTTATCATCGTCGGAGAGACCGATCAGAACCGCCCGGGCGGCGAACAGTGTTGCAAGAGCCTGAAGGACTGGGGTTCGCGGTGGGTGCGGATAAAAGTGGTTCCGGGCGGTCACATGTTCCCATTCCAGAATGAGTTTCCGACGCTGTTCAAGTACTACAAAGCCGCCGAGAGCGGATATGACTATCCGGCTGCAATCGACGAGGCTGCCAAGCTGATTACTGAGAACGTGGAGAAAGCGACGGGGAAGATCGCTGAAATCGAATCCAAGCCGCATGAAGATGGTTTCGACGAGGAGATCGTCAAGCTGAAGGAATCCGTCAACGAGAAGGGCGATAAAGACATTGCTGCCATTCTCGCCAAAGCGGATGCCGACCTGAAGAAAGCGATTGCCGCACTGAAGGACCTGGAGAGGGTGTACCGCAACTATCCTGTGGTTGAGAAGATCAAGAAGGCCCGCAAGTCTCTCGAATCGAAGCTCTGATTTCCCAACTACTGGCGTTCCTGACCGGATAGCCACGAACCTCCTGAAAACAATCAGGCCCCGCATTGCGGGGCCTGTTATTTGTGGCGGAGGGTGTAGGATTCGAACCCACGGAGCCCCGTAGGGGCTCAACGGTTTTCAAGACCGCCGCAATCGACCACTCTGCCAACCCTCCGTGCGAGATCTGCCGTTCATTCCTCTCGAGCGCCTCCGTCAAGCTTGATGTCCTGGACGGCGGCACGCTCAAAAACATCTTCGTCAACGAAAATAGGGATCCCCATTCTGGCGCTGACCGCAACTGCGTCACTCGGCCTGCAATCAACGGAGACCTTACCTTGTCTTACGGCAAGCTGAAGTTCTGCGAAAAAAGTGCCTTGCTCCAGCTTCGTGATGACGACCTTCTCCGGCTTTGCATTCAAAGCGTCGAGCAAGCTCACCAGGAGGTCGTGAGTGAACGGCCGTCCCGTGTCAATCTTGCATACGCCCATCTGTATAGCATTCGCCTCAAAGATCCCTATCACGACGGGAAGCACACGGCCTTCCGGCTCCATCTCCTTCAGAAAGATGGTCTGCTCGGGAGAGCGCTCGTTTATCACGATCCTGCTGAGAAGCACCTGTTTCACGCCCAGATTATACTTGTCTTGGGAAAAAGAAAAGGCGGAGCCGTGGGGCTCCGCCTTGCTTGTCTGTGTTGAACGCTATTGGGAGATCAATGACCTGAGCAGTGCTCTGAAGGTTTCGGAGGTCCGTGCCGCCGTGGCAGCCTCCGGAGAAAGTGAGTAATACAGTGAAATCAGCGACTGCCCCACTCGTGATCCAAGTACGACATCGTCGCGACCGGTCGTCAGGGCGCGCACCGAGTCCGAAGCCATGGAGCCGAAGGCAGCCGTGGCTACGAAGCATCCCGCGCCTCCTCCGGAGACGAGTGCGGTGTCCCCGGTGCTGGGTGCTTTGGGCGGGATTTGAACGGGCTTGTCCTGCAAGAGGCTTAGACCGGAAGTTGTCATTACCTTCAGGTCAGAACCACCCCAGAAGGTAGCGGCCAAGTCCTCGCCACTTGTCATTGCAAGGTCGACCTGCCACTTGTCCAGGGGACCGAGGTCGAGAGTAAAACGCTCCCACTGCTGACCGTTGAATCGCAAGTATGAGAGCAACGAGCTGTTGTTGTACACGAAATGGATGTAACCGATCTTGTCGACCTTGAATGCGCCGGCGATTCCTTCGCCGCGCTCATCGACGACAGGCTGGGAGTGCCAGCCGGCCTCATCAGAGTTCGCAATATAGTACACGAACCTGTCAGGGTAGGTGAAGTGCATGTAGCCAATGTACGGACGACCACCGATGTCCAGTGTGATCTGGATCGGCCCTGCCAAGTTCGGGGCAGAAAGGATGTCTTCCGATGTCCACTGACCGTTTTCGAATTTGGAGTAGACCAGAGTATTCTTCGTGCGGTTGACGTAGACGACTTGAGGGATATCGACAAGGGGAGTCAGTGCCATCGTTGTGAAGAAGCCTATGTCATCTGTCGAGTAGATAGTCAGCAGGAGCCAACCGCTGGGTGTTCTCTGCAGGAAGCGGACATCGCCTTGATCCTCATCGTAGTACACAAGTCTCGCGAATCCATCCGAGCCAAGCGCGAGCTTCATGGAACGACCAAAGTTTCCAGCCTCAACCACTTCCGTTGTGAATGAACCCTCACCAGCCTTCAACTCCGTGTTGGACTGCTGGAACATCGCGTAGCGAATCTCGCGGGTGACACCATCGTAATAGGCGACGTGGGGGTTGTTGTTATCATCGAGCACCATGTCCATGAAGGTGCCCAGATTGTCTCCTTCAGCGAGAACATAGGAATTCCAGTGCCCTTGATAGAGTATGTTGCACCGGATCTCCTGAGTCTCCTGTGAGTAGTATGCGACCGCGAATACAGTGCCATCAGGAGAAATCTGGCTGATGACATTGCGGCCGCGGAAGCCTTCGGCAATCGTGGATGGAGCATTCCATTGCTTCAACGGCAGGGGCGTAGCTTCGGCCCACTGCCATGTGACACTCGACGGAGCCTCAATGTTCGCTGAGAAGATTGGGAGCGTGCCGCTGGGAACAGAGCCGGAACCAATGAATCCTGTGCAGATCTGGCCACGCACGTTTGGCATCACAGAACCGTAGAACAACTCGCCTTTCGTAACCCAGTAGTCACCCACAGGCGGTCTCGGGTCGCCGAATATCTGCGAATTGCGGATACGTACGCGGTACTGAGTGATCCAAATCGCCTGCTGGACGGTCGCATCAAGAATACTGACGCTGACTATGTTCTCGTTGCCAAGTTGCGGAGCAACTTTTACGACGCCAGTCCCCGTTCCGTCCCATCCAAGCAGGAAGCGGTTGTCGAAAACGGGTGGCGGAGGCGTAGCTTGTACGAGTACCACAGTTCCGTAAGGATACCAGCCGGATACGTCATCAACAAAACCACCGGGCCCCGGGTCCAGAGTCAGATAGAACTCTGCGTACCAAGTAGCGATTTCCGTTATCGGAGAGTCCATAGTAATGGTCTCTGCAGGAGACCCAGCGGAAACGGAGCCGTTGCCTGAACCATCCCAGCCGACCCAACTGAAATCCTGAACGCTGTTGTTCGGTGGAGCGGTAGCACTGATCGTGACTTCTGTTCCGGTATCAAACCACGTTCCAATGGCAGGAGACACGGTTCCGAACAAGGTGGAAATTGTCAACATGTACTGGGTGGTCCAGTTCCATGTGATGGTGGTCGGCACTGTGATGCTGAAAGTGGGAATCTCATAGCCGAGGCCATCCGTCAGGCTTCCCGTGGCCGTCCATGACCGGGCCTCATACCTCGTTGATGAATCGAGAGGATCGATTACATAGCGCGACACGCCGGTATTGACTTCCGAGCCGGGTGCGAAATAGTCTGCCTGGTTTCCTACTATTCCACCGTGGGCAGAGTTGATGACCAACTCGTATCTGATCTCGTAGATCCAGGTG
>Ga0265297_10006453_pt1 | contig 17016 bp, 25 predicted proteins | sample Munlanlwell13791_FD_192502 | JGI IMG/M metagenome (GOLD analysis project Ga0265297, IMG submission 192502) | Leachate microbial communities from a municipal landfill in Southern Ontario, Canada - Leachate well 137-91 | ecosystem: Engineered > Solid waste > Landfill > Unclassified | place...
TTTCACCGAAGTCAAAAACCTTGCCGCAATATTTCTTTACGATCTTTTTCTTCACATCGTCTTCATTTATTGCTTCCCAAAAATCGAAGAATCCGCTCCCGATAACCGTACTCCAATAATATTTCATATAATTCACTTTCCCAATAACCTTGACATTTTAAGATTCTCGATTTTCCATCAGAAATATTAATTTTTTTTACGAAATTGAAGCGCAGAACTCATACAACGGTGATCCCAAAAGATACCGTGTTTAAGGATGAAAGTACCGTTAATATTATCCAAGCGGATAATCTTCTTTTGTAAATAGTAATCAAAAATGACAACGGCTTCATCATCGCTGAAATGAAACTGTTCTTGAACCAAGTCTAAGAAGCGCTGACGTGCGTTCTGATTTCTTATTACAAAATTTTGTGCTGATGTTTCAAACATAACCTATTCTCCTTTGTTTTGAAGACAGGTTATCACAAACACACCATCTTGTCAAGTCAACGACTTGTCTTTTCTGAAACTATATTTATTAAATCCATGAGTTTCTGCCTTTAGAACATCACTAATCTTTACATCTTTCATGTCGGGTACTACCAAATCGTTGGAAATAAACCTTTCAATTTCTTTAAAGGCCGCAAACGCATCCATATGTTTAGAAAAGAATTGGAAGTCGTTAAGACACGGGTTCAAGTACGCTACGGAACCAAAACAGTCAGGTTCCTTTTCAATCCAATCAAATTCTTCTGACAGAGTATAGGGAAGACCGCCGAATACAACAACCGGAGTTTTGAAGAAAAGATTAATTTCTTTCGGAGACAAACGCACCAAAGATTTCCCATTGTCTCCCGTCCTCGTCCAAATGCGGTTTTGTACGTCAAAGTACTCTCTGATTCCTCGGTCTTCTTTCAAATTTCTAGATGTGAAAAGGTCAGTTTGAGCAAAGTCTTCAAAATTGTAAAAGAATTGTCTTTGGTAATTTCCGACATCGTTTTTTGAAGGATAAACATAGTTTTCAAGCACAATTACTGGGATTTCCTTCCCGCAGAAGAAAATCGTAACCGTATAAATTCTTTCGACCTCAAGAACAGTTTTTAAGAAACCAATATTCTGATTCTGCGGATAGGCCCAAGGATTGTTCATCTTCTGTTTTTCACGACGCCAAATCCTGTTCCAACTTTGATCGCTGAAATTCGGATTTCTTGCATAGATATCATATCTGTCTTTGAACTTAGAAATCAATTTCATATTTTATATCCTTTTTTTCAACATAAAGATATCATATTGACAACGTACCGTCAATATGGATGTTCGGCGGAATACGCTTAAACAGCATGTCGGCCAAATCTTGTATTCCGGGAACCCCAAATGTATCTCCATAGACTTCACCCGCATCATACCCAGCTTCAAGGCATAGTTTTTGAAGGTGCGAGTGATCTTCTGCCCACTCAATGCACAGGCACTTAATTTTCTCGTTGACATCCATCGCCGTGTCCTGTTCATGCTGATTGTTCGTTCGTTACCTTTTCTAGTTGCGGAGTTCTTGTCCGTCAGGTGTTGGTCTTAATGAGTTCCATTGCTTGCCAGGCGCATTCATCGTAGACGTTCGCCGCCGTTCTGTCTGCTCCCTCCCCTGTAGAAAGGAAGTCGCGCTCTGTGCGCCACGTCTCAACGAGCCCTCGTAGATCGGCCAACAAAGAGGTAGACGGAGACATGGAAACCGCGCCGACCTCCGGCGTTGGCAGAAAGTCCGGCTTCGCCTCACACAAGGCGTCCCGTGTTGCCTGTAACTGACGTTCGACTTCCTTGCAGTGTTCTGCCCATGCGGCGATCTTGTCGTCCACGGTCATACTGTGGTATTCAGGATTGTCCCACCACTCTTTGATTGTTCTGCGCATTTGCCCTCCGTTTTCCACTCAAAATTATTAGTAACGCGGATTCATTTCACTTGATATCATTCCTTTTTAGAAGATTCTTCCATTCCTCAAAATCAAAATCCCAATTCTTTTTTGCGTATTCTGTAGTCATAAACCACTTCAACCAGCGAAGATTAAAAACATCATTCGTGATTTGTATATATTTAGGATTGTGTTCTAAAGTAAAGTTTTCTGACAGAAACAGATTTTCAGTTTCGTGATTAAATCTTTCTTCTGGTGTTAGAAAGTCTTCATTGCAGAAGTCTCCATAAATCTTTTTTACGGTTTCTGCGGCCTTGATAATGGCATCTTCAAAACTTCGGCTTCCGCCTTCTGGACCCGAACACATCTGCCAATTAATCCGATCATAAATTTTAAGATGATTATCGCAAGAAATCTTTGGACCTTGCCAAATGAAGAAAGATATTTCCCACCAGAATTCTACATGGTGGCTTTCCCAAGGTTCTCCGAAAAGATCCGCATACTTGACTTCCACGCTTGGACAAGGATCGTCCTTTTCATCTTCAGGAAGAAGGTGTTTGAACTTTTCCCAATTTTTCTTTTGACTAGGGAAAACGGTAATCCCGTTAATTGCAGATTTAGAATATCCCCTCTTACAGACATCATGCATCCCGAACCAGAATCCACAACAAATGGGATTATCGCTTTCAAAAGCGAAAGCCGGGTGTTCTTTCAAAAATTCCAAGGCTTCGATAGTTTTTAGTTTTTGTGTATGTGCATTCATAAATTGTTCCCGTTAAAAAACCAGACTTGAAGGTATATCCCATTGTGAGTAGAGTTTCATATTAGGACGAAGAATCAAATATTTATAGACGCCGGACTTTTGATCTTTCGCCATGCAATCATTATCAACAACGTAACTGATTCCGTCCAAACTATATTGAAGTTGTCCATACTCCAAAATATTAATAAGCCGTCCACTTCCCTTGATAAAATCTTCAAGCCTTTTCAACTCAGATTCTTTTGTCGCTTCTTTTTCTACCCATTTTGCTTGCTGTGTTCCAGGACGAGCGTAGAGTTTTCTGAAAGTTACCTGATCCGGTTGTAAGAAATTGATTCTCTCAAACATGATTTGGTGGTCTTCTTGAAAGTCCTTAAGAATGGTTTGATTCATATTCAGACTAAGACGAAGATTGAAATTCAAAGACCTGATTTCAGAAATCAAATCTTCAATATTTACTTTCAAGTGTTTCGGTGTACAATTGATTTCGGCATTCTGTTCAGAATAAAGATTCGAAAGGGAAAGAGAAATCGTCACAACACCATAATCTTGCAAAAACAAAAGATGATTTCTGTCTAATCCCGCGCCTGTCGTTTGCATCTCAATCCATTTAAAACTGGAAGGTAATTTCTTGTTGATTTGTGAAAACATATCGATGAACGGCATGTTCTGCTGTGGTTCATTTTCACCCGTAATCATAACCGTATTACAACCGTTATCCCTAGAAAATTCAAGGCGCTTGCGGAATTCATCTTTATATTTCTCATCTTGAAAAGGTGTTCCGGAATGAAGGCTGGGATATTCTTCTCGATGCATCTTCGACACGCAGAATCTACAGGCGTTAGTACAACGATTGACCCCTTCTGGAAGAGGTACGCAAATGCTTAAACTTTGAATTTTCATCTGTCAAATCCCTTTCAAATTTAAAAACAACAGACATATTTAGTCTTCTTTGACCCGTCAGGCATGGCCGATTCGATCGCGCTGTCGAAGGAACATTCATTTTTTTCATTTCCGTTCATGCAGCGATCAGTAATCCATTTCCGTAGAACTATGGGTTTCCCCGTTTCCTTCGCTTCCTTAAAAGCCGCTTTTTCCTTTGCGTCATTTTCGGAAGTTTCTTTTTCGAATTTTGTTTTCTTGTCGGCCATCAGTTTACGGCTACTGTCAAAACGATCAACAGGGATATAATACAAACCCTGTCCTTTATCAGAATAGGCGTCATCCCACGCGTTGCAGGTCGCCCCGTCAAACGCTTTAAAGGTACATATTCCATCAAGCCATCCGCTATTCCTTGCGACTTCATAACCTTCTGGACATGAAGCCAGAATTTTTTCACGTTCATCGGCTTTCGCCTTCTCATCAGACAGTTTTGCCTGAACGGCGGATTTACGAAATTCATCTGCCAGTTTGGATATTTCAGCAACGATTTCCGTATTCCCGTCTTTAGGGATGCAGATTTCTCTCATAGCCACCAATCCGATTTCCGAGATATTTCTTTTACCGCGACGGAAAGTAGCTTCCCAAGAGAGTTTGTCAGGTGATTCTTCAAAGGGATAGAAGTGGCTGATATGACAAGAAGTTTTAGGAGTCCGTACAATTTCTCCGTCAATCGTAATTTCCGTCCCGTTTTTCGTCACGAATGTTTTCATCTCTTATTTCCTTTTGGTGGTTTCTTCTAACCCCGCTTGATTGAAATCAGATTAACATAAAATAATTACAATGTCAATGGTCTTTGTCTTTAATTTCTTTTTTATTCTTTTACGCCTTGGCTACGACTACGACGAAACTTGTTTTCCCTTCAAAATCCATAACTTTAGAATCCCCGAAACACGCATAATCTGTCATACAAATATCCACCGTTTCACATAGTCCTTTAATATTTTCTTCTGTCATAATTTCAAATTGCGGTTCGATGACTGATACTACATACGTCCCGCGATACTCTGTATCAGACAGTGATTTTAGAATGTTACTGAATTTCATTTGTGTTTATAACTCCTTTATTTTTAGAAAAGATGGCAAACCACGAGCTTTTAGATTTGCAATTTTGTTTTTTATCTGTAACGCAGTCTTGTTCAAGTTGGATTCGCTTTCTTCATTTGTGTGACTAACCAAGAATATAATTTCTTCTTTAGTCCAATGAGATTCTTCATAAATTCTCTTTTTTTTGTTCGGCGGTCTTGTCCAAGATTTCATCTCTAAGAATTTATCAAATTTCCTGTTCATACGAAGATAGGAATTTTCATATAGAACTTTAGCAACGAAAATCGCTGATTCCTGAGACAACATAATATTGTATGCTTTGTCCCTCTTGTTTCTTTTCGGATGTCTTTCTATTCCTAATGACTTCAAGTATTTCAAATAACCTTGACATAAAAATTCGCTTTTGGTTGTAAGTGAAATAAATGGTGCCTTTATGCTTCTACTCAAACCCAAAGAACCATCCCCAACCAGAACGTTCTCCATAAAAGCTTTTCCTGAGATAAGTTGTCTCTACTTCACCCCATTCATCCAGTTTCTCTTTTGAAAACCGCAAATCCATTTCTTTGCAAACAGTTTCATATGTGTCAAATCTGTTCTTCGGCTTCCTTCCGAAAAAACGAACAAAGATACTTTGGTTCCACTTTCTTACTTCTTCATTAAATCGTTTTTGACAATCAAGAATCTTTTTTTGAACTTCTTTTTCCCTCTTGGCATAAATGCCCTTCTTCGCTCTTTCACAAAGTTCAAAGAGGACACTTCCTTTAATCTTTACACAAGCATTCATTTTTTAGACACTTCCTTCTTTTGCTAAGTTATTCCACCAATCCACCCCGTCTTGCGGGACACTTGTATATCCCCAATACGTTTTCCCCTCTTCTGTCGGGACAGCGGCGACCAACCACCCGATAGAATGTTCAAATTCAGAATCGGGTACTTCCTGTTTTTGATCTTCAAGGGCGCAGGACCTGCATAAAAGTTCGACGGCGGAGGCAAAAGTTTGATATTGCCGATAGAGTCTTACATGATGTTTTCCGCATTTGGAACAAACATATTCTTCAGGAATTTCAAATTTCTTATAGTTAAATGACTTCATTTTTCACCTCTTCTATAATTGCGCTCCTATTGTTTACGAACACCGTATAGTTACCGCGTTTCAGTCTTTTATAAAATTCCCCCACGAAATTTTCAACAGTCTTGTTGCTGTGCCTGTCTACGTTTTCCATAAGTTTGCTTTGATCCATATTTTTGAAAGTTTTGTATCTCTGAATCTGCCCTTCTCGATTCCAGCAAACAAAACGGAATTGGATAAGCAGTTCTCCTGCTTTCTTTTGGAATCCTACGATTTCGTAACTGAAACAAATCTGCTTGCTGAAAATCCGTTTTAGGATTCCCTCACACAACACATTATCGCAATTCCCAAGCTTACCTGAAAATTTAACTATGACGGCGAAAATCTTTTCTGTTTTTACACAAAGAACCTCTTTTAACACCCTAAGCATTTTTCTCCATTTTTAAAACGTTCAACACTTTTCAAGAACGAGAAGTATTTCTGTGTTCGTGACATCTGCCATCCAAGGATAAGATATCCCCGTCTTATTATTCTTAACTTTGATGAATTTCATACGACCGGATGCCTAATAGAAGAAGGGATTACGAAACAACGCTTCGCCCATGTCTGTTTTCTCTTCATGGTTTTTAAAGTAGCTTTCGCTTTTTCGACTTCTGTGAAGAATCCGATTAATGTTTTCCAGAACTCATTCATTTTTGTTCACTCCTGTTGATTCGTTTCAAGACTAGAATAGTGCAGTCCACAAGCCTTTAACAACTCTGAATAAACCGTTCCATTGTGCTGGACCTTTGGATTAAGCCTTTTAAATTCGGAATACGGGATTTCAAAAAGTTCTGACGCAAAAAGTCCCACACCGCCACTCCTGCTGATTCCTGCCCCACAATGAACAATCAGAGTAAGGTCTTTGCTTTTTTCATCCGCTTCTTTATTGATCCTAAAAAGGAAATTCCAAATTTCCTTTGCCGTTTCCGGAGTAACAGCCTTGAATCCACCGTCATCGAAAAGAACGTCATCAAATTCGACATTTAGAACACGAGGACTGTTTCCCAATACGTGTTTCCATCCTTCACCCATATTTTCGATACTGATTACAGCAACATTATCGTTGTAAGAAAAGGCCTCTTTACCGACCCTTTTACAGTGTTCTACGAAATCTTTTCTAGAAAGAACATAGACTTCTTTCACTCATATACCTCGACTTTCTTTTCCCTCTTATACTTCTTTTCAGATTCCTTTACGCGGGTGCGAGGGTTCACAACCCATTTCTTCCGAATGTGTTTTACGGGAGAACCCTTTTGTGTCTTTGTTTTCATGCCATATACTATATCCTGCTTCACGAATATTGTCAAGTCTATGGCGACACCTTTTCTTGATAAAATATAAATACATAGGAGGACAAGATATGAATTTTTACGATTTGAAAGCCAAATTCCTTACGATTTTCGGAGATATCAAGGTTTATAAATACCCACCGTTTATGGTTTATTGCCCTGTGACTTATAAAGCAAAGGGGAAACAAACAAGGGAAGCCATAGGCGTTCTGGAACCAGGCGACATAATTTTAAGAGGATATTCTGACTATCTTGACTCTCTTTTCATCCCAGGAAAATATAGCCATACGGGATTGTACGTCGGAGACGGGAAGATGATACATGCTGTCGCGGAAGGGGTGTCAGAAATCGATGTGATAGACTTCCTGCGTTGTGACATATTCTGTATCCTTCGGCCTTCCGGAAGGCAGGAACAGGCAATAGAACGCGCTTACAAGTATTTGGGAACACCCTATGACTTCAATTTCGAAACATGGAACAATAAAATGTATTGTCATGAATTCGGAGCTAGATGTTACTATGGTCTTAATATAGACAAAAAAATTCCGAAACTGTTATTCGGAATTTTAAAAGGGAAACCCGCCTTTTTGGCAGAATCTTTCCTTGAAAGTCTGGACTTTAAGGTTATTTATCAATTTCCGGAAGAAACATCTGAGAAATGATTTTATTTAAATTCCTTTCTGTTTTCATCAAGTCATATTCAAGTTTGTCACTTGATTTAAAGAAGTGATAACCAGAGTACAAACAAGAATCGTTTTGAATTATCGGAATTGCCTTAAATATTACAGCTTCAAAAAAACGATATGTCCAAGTAAAATCTCCGTCTGGACATAGGACGAATTTTGATCTTGCCATGAGTTCAAAATATCCGTTGTCATTTCCCTTAACCTTGTCATTCCTTCCATTAAAGGATTCTTTAATCACCGCTTTCCCTTTGAAAGGAGAAAGGAAGGCTTTTCTCTTATCCGTTATCAGTCCTACGAAAAGAATATCGATATCTTTCTTAGAACAGTCATAATTAAGTAAACGTCTAGGAAATACAAGTCTATATTCTTTTTCCCCTATCCACGTCCTTACATCTTCAGCATGGCTAATCCTTACTTCTTTTTTTAATCCAATTTCTTCAATTGCCTGTTCTGCCATTATTTGCTGTATACAACTCATGTCTTTGTCTTAATGTTCAATACTGACTTCATAGCAATCATTGTGACTTGTTTCCAAATCGACAGGAAGACTGTCATTAATCATCCCTTCTTCCTTTACTATTTCTCTAAGAGAATCAATGTCAAATGCGTTTTTCAAGATGGTTGCTTTCCTTTGTTCTGATGTCATCTTATAAACATCTATCCCTTTGGGGTTTCTATGATATCCGTAAAACCCAGCATGAAAACATCTAGGAACGTGTGCAAAAGCGACCTTTAGTTTGTTTTCTTCAATTATCCGGCGTATCAAACCGTCCTGTTCACAGAAAGACGCGTTTAGTTTGCTTTTAGGGAAAACCCCTAAAATGTATTTCAATGGATTTGCAAAATATTTTGCTTCATTATGAGGTGATAGGTATTTCTTTAAAAATACGTTATTAAAACAAACGCCGATTCCCTGATACTGATTGTCCGTCTTACAATAATAGGAATTGATGTCTTCACAAACTGAATCTTTTCCGTTTGCGTTTTTAGAAAGGATAACGGCGAAGGAATTTGTTTTCTTGATGATAGCTTCACCAAAAGTGAAAAAGTCTTTTCCGATGAAAACATCATCCTCTATGTAAAAAACGTGATCCGCTTCTTTACAATGTTCTGAAAGCAAACCTGTAATGACATTCTTTGACTGTTTCCCTATTTTAAAATTATGTGAATCCGGGGAAACAAGGTAACAGCTTCCTTTGAATCTGTTTATTACCCCAAGTACTTGACTTGTAACTCCGATGTCGGTAGCGAAGATATATTTTAATTCATTCCATCCGTCAGCTTTCATTATAAATTCAAGGCAGAGTTCAAGATATTCCGAACGATTGAAACACGGTATTACAACAGTATTCATATTTTTCCCCTGAAAGGACAAGTTTCCAACATTCGTGACACCAAATCATCAGGTATCTTCTTCCTAGTCGATTCTATTTCTTCAAATTTCCCGTTGAATTCAGATAGATCAAGACATTCTTGTACTGTGTTTATCGATGAATAGTGGTCTCTAAATTTCGTTCCGTCGCCGCCGATACGATTCCCGAATTTCACCCACCTTGTTTTTACGCCATAGGCTTCCGCGATTATCAAACCATGAAGAGACGAAGAAAGGATTGACTCGCATGAACAAATTTCATCGATAAAGTTTTCAACAGACTGTAGAGGATTTATTATCCTTATACGGCTTCCGAACTTGGAAACAAAATATTCCAAATCTATATAATGAGGGACAATCGCCAAAGAATTAGTTTTCTTGACATCTGATGAATATATCTTCGGAAGGATTAAAGCAGGATCTCCTACACTTGCGGTATAACAGTCATTTCCGAAATTCATTGCGGCTGTTTTTGATATATATCCGCGCACAGAACGGATGTCTTTTATTCCGATGTTGTCTTTTGAATCTGCAATCCCTGTACCCCAAAAAACAGCGTTTTTGATTTCCCAATTTAGAATACTTCCAACGACGACATATTTCAAAACCCGGCTGTTTTGATCACAGAAAACACATTTCTTACCAGAAATTTTTTCCACAAGATAAGGGGTAAGCTGGTCTCCGACATTGCTAGAAAGACACCAATTTGCAAAAATATATTCCATTTATACCTTTTGAAAAATGAAATTCTCATTATTTAAAAGAACTTCTCTAAATCCGATCTTTTTGAAATAGGTTCTTAAATATCGAAGTTTTCCCTGATGTTCTATACATATCAACCTAAATTTAGAAATCGTTTCTTCCCTGAATGAATTTAGGACATCTATGTTCGTGTCTTCCGTATCTATATTTAAAAAGACAGACCCTTGACCGCAAAGAGAATAAAGGTCTTCTCCTGTTATCACATCTACCCTTTTTTCAATAAACTGACTTTTAGAACCATTTTCCCATAATTCTTTCCAGGGTTTAGAAGTTGTACTTATGGCATCCGCAGATTCGTAAAACAACACGTTCCCCTTTTCTTTCCCGACAGCAAACGGATAGAGCATAATTTTAGGATTATTCTGGTATTCCTTTTGAAATTTTGCGTAACAAGGAGTAGAAGGTTCAACATAAACACCTTCCCATCCAAGTTCAACCAGCCGCCTTGTGTTCGAAAATTTAAAGGGATCATAAGCGCCTATCTCTATAAATTTTGAAGAACCTGCATCTTCAAGGCATTTTAGAATTATCTGTTCTTCATTGTTTTGTGAATACATTTTATCTCCTGTTTTTTGATATGAATAAATATTTATATATTGAACCGTTGATTTTAGATTCAGTTTTTAATAAAGGAAGAAGTCGTTCTGAATAATCCCTATCTTCTCCTTGTGAAAGTTCATCTTTAAATCCGACAATGACTGCCAGTTCCCTTTTTACTGCGTTTAAGTGATTTGGACATCTTAGGTAGACCGTTTCACCGTTTTCAGTTACAGTTTCCCATTTGTTATAATCAACGGAATGAATAAATCTAGTCGGGTTTTTACCATCAACGGTGTAAATCCCCTCTAAGGAGCAACAATCAGGATTATTATGAATTGCAGACAATATTTTCTTAACATAATCTTCACTCACTAAATCATCATCATCTATGAAGCAGAGATAGTCTCCCTTCGCTTTTTCAAGAAGCATATTTCTCTTCTTCCCGATTTTAATATTACCGTCATCAACTTCTGTCAAAATTTCTATTTCTGGTGTCTTTTGCTTCTGAAGGGATTCCAATAATCGTTTAAGTAAGTCCTGTCTTTGTTTAACAGAACATATCAATATAGAAAGTCGAATGTCGGGAACGTTGTTTTTACCCTGTTTACTATAAGACAAAGAATAATGAGAAGCCTTATCTTCTATAGAAGGATCTACTTGGAGAAGCCGACAAACGTTTTTCTTCATTCTGGAACGGAATAGTTCTGTTCCTGAAGAATAAGAATAATCTAGAGCCTTATCGACTTCGTCTCTTTCTCTTTTCCCATTACAATAATGCCTGTGCTCAAAAATTTCTTTGCAGGATTTTCTTACGTCTTTTAATATACACATTCTTTCAGCGATTACATAGAGTTCACAATCACTTGACATGTGACTGTAAACGGGGTTATATATAATCTTCTTCATCTTCTTCAGTGCGGAAAAAGTCATTATCGGAAAGGTAATTACCCTAGCCGGATATTTTTGTATTCCATCATTTACCAACAGAACACAATCCTTGTCTTTCCCGATAAGGTTGATAATGGTTTTATCCCAATTATTCGGTGGAAAGAAATCATCACTGGCGAGGATAACAATATCAGAATCTTCTGCTTCAAGGTTTTTGGAAAGACAATAAGACGGGAAACAGACTCCTTTCTGTTCCCCTTTAACTACAATGACATCAAATCCGGAAATTTTTTTCTTTTTGTTCTTGCGTATCAACAGCGACATGTGTCTCGATTTCATAAAAACCAGAAGAATTTTCGATCCAGTGCTGATGTGTCGATTTAAAAATATCTGGTCTACAAGTCGCCCATAGAATAATTATTTTCATGTGTTCAAATTCCTAATAATATCGCCGATTCGCTTGCCGTGTTTCTTTCTAAAAATTGATTCCTGTTGTACATTCCTGTTTCTAATAGGAAATCTGATTGCATTACTTCACGTATTAGTAATGCAATCGATTCTGAATCAGGATAAGACATTATCGCTGAATTCATTTTCGACGTGTGAGAAACCCTTACCAGATGCGTCTTGAAGAATTCTGACATCGGCGGCGCGTCCGTTGTGATTACAATAGCACCTGTGCTCGCGGCTTCATGTAAATAATGTCCCCATCCTTCATAATAGCTAGGACATAGGTGTATTAAATTCTCATTCATCAAGCGTTTTAAATCAGATTCTGACACTCTTCCCAACTGTTCTATATTACACCCAGAGACATCCCATTCACTCGTACCGACAAAAAGACACTTCGGGAGATTTTTGTCGCGCCGGTATGCTTTAATTATTTCAAGAGTGCCCTTGGTTTTTGAATATCCTGAAATATGAATCAGCTTCTTTTCTTTTCTGATTTCAGGCAAGTAAAAGTCTTGGCTTATGAAACCGGTTAGAACACAAGATTGGTGAAGTTTCTGAAAGATTTTGAAAGAATCCAGCGTCTTGCACCAGATTTCCTTAAACTTCAGTAAACCGTCTTTCCAATTAGGATAGAACCATTCTGGGTTTGGGATTAAAATATTCCTTTTAGACAACTGAATACAGTCATATCTTGGAATTTCAAGATGAATCTGTATATCAGCCCTATTCCCTCTTTGACTCCTTTTCCGATCAAAGACGTGGATTTCATACCCGCAACCAGACAATAACTTGATTAATAAACTTGCATCTTTCTCAAGGCCAACCCCATTCAATGATGTATAAATATTAATCTTCATGTTTGTATTTGGTAATCTGAATTAAATAAAATTCGCATATGTCCCGAAGGCGAAAATTCCTTTTGTTTTTTCAATCAATCCATCGCATATAGAACTTAAAAGGAGGTGTTCAAAGTCCGATTTGGGATACCACCCTCTTCCCTTTGAAGGATGTGAGATAATATATATATTGTCACTCCATCGGCAGAATATAAAACCTCCGGTGTCGTCTAAATGAAAATATTTATCATTTATGGGTATTTCTTTGACGATCCCTTCCGTCAAAACTATTTTGTACCTTTTAAGGATTTTATCAATGTCAGATGTTGAATTCATCTTCTTTCTTATTCTTCCAAATAAGATATTCTCGGCTTACAGCTTTAAAACTTACGCTCGGGTCTCTCGGTTTGGAGAAAACCAGTCCCTCACGCAACTGATCCTGTTTTAGTTTCGAAAATCCGTTAGCGAATTCCAAAATGGCATTAACGTCCTTGAATCCTTTAAGAATTCCTTCCCAAAGGACAGGAACTACTTTAAGTTTTGCGTAGATTCCGAATTCCTTTCGAATCGATTCAAACAAGTCTTGCATTTCATAATGGTTAAGGAACTTGACATTCCCGTTTCTATAATTGATCTTCAGACGATAAATATACAAATCATGTCCCTTTAGGGAATAGATATTTTTACAAATCTTAGGTCCGATGATTTCTCCCTGAATCCCGACAGACTTAACGTTCATACCGAGAAGCGCTATAATCCATTTCAGATAGGATTGAATGCAATAGTCATCATACATATTCCACCATATGTTTTGACTTCTTGGCAGGTTTCTTTTCCGACTACAAACACTAACCGAAGTCCAGAACAAACAGGTTCTGTTGATCGTAAAAGTTGCGCTACAACCTTCTAGCTTTTCAGTTGCAATGAAAATGGAATCCTTCTCTTTTTCAAGAATTCCAGGCATACATTGAATGCGGGTTTCATCTGACTCTGAAATAATCCTTGACGGGAAAGTCCTTTTCGATTTAGAAATAAAAGGGAGAATCAATTTCCTCATAACCTTGTATTTCAATACGAACTTAAGTATATGAGAATTGATATTTATTTTAGGTTCAACAAAAGTTTCTTCTTCCTTTTCATATTTTTCAATCTTAAGTCTTTCTGTAAGATCCAATCCTTCCTTTATTTCAGAATCAGCGATTTCCGGAAACATGGAAATCGGCAATGCAAGTCCCTGACTTATTTGTCCTGCTAACTTTACTGTTTTCACCCGGAACTTGCGACTTTCCATAAAAGAGAATACGGTATTGTCTTTTGGCAACAAGGAGTCTGTTTCGAAGAACACACATAAATCACCAGGCTTAAATTCATTCTTTTTAACAACGATTTCCCATCCCAAAACAAAAGCCTTGATAACGTTTTTTGCTTCTGGAATTTCTTCGAGTCTAGATATCTTTTGTATGCTTGCTAGATTTCTCATGGGGATTGTCCTTCCTTCAATATAGACTTTACTCTATCATACCATTTTAATACGCTTTCTGCTTCCGCATCAGTTTCTTTCCTGTTTTCCAAGAAATATTTATGGTATGATAGATTCTGCGTTAAACAATATAAATTAGATAGTCTTTCTTCATGTCCTTCCGCAGAAGTTAAAAGAGATTCTTTCTCGTCTTCCGTTTCTAATGATTTTCTGATTTCTTTAAGAGAAACGAACAGTTCAAAACGGATATCGTTTATTAATAAAATATTGTCATTTATAAGATTAATAATGTCTTTGCGAAGATCGTTTGTTATTTTCAAGCTAGCCATGTCTTTATCCATTTCAGGATTATTGTTCGATAATAAAATCAATCACAAAGCATTTTTTTTCCCTCCCGATTGATTTCCTTATATCTTCTCCCCATTCAATATTTAAAGCTTCACCGCAAAATTCGAGAAGATCGTTTTCATTATCAAAAGATCCAGAACCATAGAGAAAAGAAATTTTCCCTTCTTCCGAATTTATCTTGGTCGGTTCTGGAAAAGGATACGTTAAACCATTAATTATAATCAGGATGCTGTTATCTAGCGGCCAGCGGATGACGTGTTGACATAACCCTCCAACTGTTTTGCCGTGTCGGGTAAAATTAATCTTCTTCCCTATCATTTCATAAATTGAAAATCTGTTATTGTCTTCCATTCAGGATATCCCCCTTCTTAAATATAATCATAGTTTTCATAATCTTTTTTTACAAGATCTGTCGCTTTTGAACCGAAGAAGACGCGGAAAAGTTCATCCGCCACCGATGCTTCATCTGGAAGGATTGATTCAAGGTAGCAACACGTTACGGCATTGGCCAATGCCGTAAAATTGTCATTTTGTAAACAAAACATCTTAAATGAATCACAAATGTCAATTACCTTCGTTGTGGAAAACGGCGTAAGAATTTCTCCATCCTTCATCGCTTTTCTTATGCAATCTTTGAATTCCATAAATTTAGAAGCCGTTTCAAAGTCAAGAATATTGCTGTTTATGATTTCACTTTCTGCCTTTTTATCATATCCAAAGCGAAAGGTCGCTGTAATCCGCTGAATCATGGAAACGTCAAGAGCCCGACGCTGAGCGGAATACTGTTGCTGACTAGAAGATGAAGCTCCTAGTCCGTTCGTGTTTCCCGCTAGGATAATAACAAAACCGGGATGACTTTTGACAATTCTTCCGTTGTCTTCTGAAAGGGTGATCTCGCGAACCGGTGAACGCGTTTCGAGAATAGAATTAAGAGCGATTCCGACACCAGGAGACAGACTTGCGGCTTCATCAACAAAAAGAATCCCTGGAGATCCACAGATATTCCCATTTTCATCAAGACCTTCTTGCATCGCCTTAACGGCGATTCCGTCAGAAAAAACAATCTTATTTTCTTTTGTCTCCTTATCGATCACCACGGTATTCGCACCGAAAAAACTATTCGCAGTCGTTCCACCGTCACCATTAATCTTATAGAGTTTCCGTTCAAGAGTGGCAGCGATGTACCTCGCGGCTGTGGTTTTCCCGCATCCGGAAGGTCCGCTGAACCATATGTTAACTGCACGGTCAGAAGACATAAGAGCAAGGATTTCCTTCATACATAAAGGTGAATGATATTTTTCAAATCCTTGGATTGTTTCAAAAACTTCATCTTTTTGGTCTTCTGATTCAGGAACAGTTTTCCGAGAAGATTCCTTATGGGAAGAATATTGAGAAATTTTAGTGGCTTCAACTTCATATAAAGATTTCACGGAAAGAAGATATCCGTTTTTAAAGGCGCTAATCTTTATCGTTTTAAATTCTGCTGAAGCAGAATCAAACGGGAGAATTAAAGTTTCTTTATTTCCACAGGTTTCCCAGAAATGTTCAAGACTATCATAGTCTATTTTCGTAAGTTTTTTCATAAACTCCTTTTCTTTTTTCTTTTGTAAGAATATCACGAACCTTCTGGAATGTCAACGATGAAGGGAAAGTTCTTTTCACTTTGTTATGATTTTACAGATATCCGTAAGAATAGTCTTTGAAAAATTCAGAGAATTTTTGGAATCGATTATTGAAACATTCTCTTTTCCATAATGGTTTGACAGAGTATCCCCGCAGTCAATCGCAATGGCATAGACTTCAATTCCTTCTTTTCTTGCGTTCATAATGACGGTAGAAAGATTTTTCGTTATTTCTGCGTTTGAATTTTGGTCTTGACCGCTAAAGGATTCTCCATCGGTAATGATAAAGATGATTTTGCGTTTTTCTTTGCGTTTCCTCAAATTAGAAACGGAATAAGAAATCGATTCTCCATCAATATGATTTTCAAGGCCCTTAAAACCCATGACAGAATGGCAAACAGAATTCCAATTATCATCAAAATCCTTGTAAATACAGAACACCATGCTTCTCCATCTTGTAAAGGCATCGTTTTTATTCTTCGGAGACTTCGTTGAAGAAGAAAATATTTCAAACGGGATTTCAATCTTGTTAAGGGTTTCTCCCAAAACGATGAGAGTATTCTTTACCTGTGTGTCAATTCTGTTCATTGAATAGCTTTGATCTACGCAAATAGAAACGGCAGTATTTAAATCGATTCCTTCGGCATCTACAGTGAAAACATCTTTACGGAGTCCGAAAGCAATCTGAGGGAGCATTTTACGGTTGATTTTTCCTTCTTCCATTCCGTCAATGCTATCATTAAGAATAAATGCTTCCATCTTTTCTTGGATAGAACATATCAATGACAGCAAAGGTCTTCCTAGTTTTTCCTTGTATTCTTTAAATTTGCTTTTGTAAGAATCCAGACATTTCATTTTGATGAAAGAATCTTCCGTCTTATAAGAAGTATAGATTGTTCCAGAAGAAGCAAATTCAGCAATCTTGGTTGAAATATTTGAATTTCGTTCCTTACCGATAGGGGATTCTTCTTCCTTTCCATCCTCTGTTAATGCGAATGAA
>Ga0265297_10006454_pt1 | contig 17015 bp, 20 predicted proteins | sample Munlanlwell13791_FD_192502 | JGI IMG/M metagenome (GOLD analysis project Ga0265297, IMG submission 192502) | Leachate microbial communities from a municipal landfill in Southern Ontario, Canada - Leachate well 137-91 | ecosystem: Engineered > Solid waste > Landfill > Unclassified | place...
GATAACCGCACAGGTCTTCCCGCAATTGTCTGGTCAGTTGATCGCGCTAAACCAGAACCCGATTCTGCCGTCCGCCCTGCCGTTCTATCAAAAGATTTTGCGGGAGCGAGGAATAAAATGGCGAACGGGTCAATAAGCAATCTGGTCCTGCAGGTTGCCACAAAAATTGTTACCACGAAAGCGTGGATAACAAAACTCAGTGGTTGGGGCAGCGGCTATACCGACTTCATTACGAATATGATGCTGAGCGGTCTTCTTTCAGGATGGGGACCAAAGAAGACCGCCACCGAACTCCGCAAGGTCGTCGAGAACATGCCGACGTACGCCGCCCGAAACCTGACACGCACCCTGCAGCTGACATCGTACCGGGAAGCGTCGTTGGCGATGGAGGAAATCAACGGCGGGTTCATCGAATATAAAATCCGGATTGCCGAACTCGACGCGGATACGTGTCTCTCCTGTGTTGCCCTTCACGGAACCCGATTGGAAAAGGGTGAACGTGTCGACGATCACTTCAACGGTCGATGCACAGAATTCTACGTGGTGGAAGGTGGGCCGCGGTCACCATCCTTCATGCAGTCGGACAGCCGGCCAGGGGATCGGAACTTCGTTCCTTTCCAGACCGGAGAGGAATGGTTGGCCAGCATGACGCCCGACCGCTTGGCCGAACAGTCGTCATTTGCCAAAAGTCCTGGCAAACTGGAAGCGTACCAGAACGGAACACCGATCGCGGATTTCGTCGGTGAGTACGATGATCCCGTGTTTGGCAACATGGTGGTCGAGAAACCTTTGAGAGACGTGGTTGAGTAGGGGGTTGTTTACAGAAATGATAAAAGGCGTATAATCAAATTATGAAGAAAAAACCGGTTGAAAAATTCGAACGCTGTAAGACGTGCCGTTATTGCCGGTCGGCCGATGATCCTCTCGCTCCAAAAGAAAATTTGTACAAATCCTACTGGCCCTGGTGCTCGAATTCGAAATCCAGGGCGTTCCGCAAGCGTGTGGATCCCGCCCATGGGTGCAAGTACCATTCGAAGAAAGCGCCGTGGTGGATGCGGTTGTTCAACAAAGTGATGTCCTATGTCAAATAAACCGTCCGCCGGCTTGGAACCTGAAACCCTTGAACAACTATGGATAGTGGTTGAACACCACATCAAGACCGAACGAATGTGTATGTTGGCCATCCGGCAAATGCTTCTCGGCCAGGTGGATGCGATCGAACGAGCAATTGGTATCAACCCGCGAACAGCGGAGATCCGTACCGAAGTCAGCCGCAACAAGGCGGCGCCATCGTCCTCGTCCCGTCGGACGTAAAACTCGAAAGGATAAATGCCAATGCCTCCGAAAGTAACGAAACCCGTTGTAGAACCGCCCGTTGTTGAACCGCCCGTGTCTGTTCCCCCGGCTGCGGAGCCGATAGAACCACCCGTGACAACCACGGAACAGATGGTGCCTTATTCGCGGTTCAAGGAAGTGAACGATCAGAAAGTCGCCGCCGAGCGTCGCGCCGAAGCGTTGGATAAAGCCGCGCAGGAAGCCGAAGCCAACCGATTGAAGGAACAGGGTGATTACAAGAAATTGTATGAAACCCAAGAAGCGGATTTGGCAAGAGCGAAGGCCGGTGCCGCGAAGGCCGATTCTCTGGAAACGACATTGAAGACGGTTCTTGATGCGCAGGTTGCGGAAATCCCCGAGGCTCGAAGGTCTTTGATCCCCGAGGAATTGACTACCCAGCAGAAACTTGACTGGATTGCGAAAAACCGTGCCGTACTCCTTGCGCCGGTGCCGCCCGATCTTGGGGCCGGCCGGTTTGGTGGCGGCAGACCTCCGGAGAAACATCCTGAGTTGACGCCGGAAGAAAAAGAAGTCGCGCGTAAATTCGGGATGTCCGAAGAGGATTACGCGAAACATAAGTAACAGGAGAAAAATCAAATGGCCGCTCCTACCTATATTTGGGAGTACGTAACAAATCTGTTCGGCCTTGGTCCCCCGTCGGTTGTCTGCTTGGAAGCGACGACCGACCTGATGGTCAAAGTCGGAACGCTGTGCGTCATGGCGTCCGGCCAGGTCGACGAAGCCACCGCCGATGTTCTTCTGCCGATCGGTTTGGCCGCGGAAGTGATCGATGTCGCCGCCGTTGCGAAAGACCCGGTGAAGATTTACGCCCTTCGCCCCGGCGATGTCATCAAGGGCACGGCCGATGCCGATGCGTCGGCTCTCTCGGGGTTCAGCGGGAAGACGATGGACCTCAACACGGATGGTTCGCTCGATGTGGCGGACACAGCCGGTGGATGCCTCTCGGTCTACCGGACGGAAGACGCGGGGTTGACCGTCTTCTGCGTCCTTAGCAAACTGGCGGCCTTCTAGCCTGTTCGCAAATCTGATCCAAGGAGAATTTTCAAATGCCCAATCCAATGATTACCGAACAGTGGCCCCGGTTTGTTCTTCCGATCGTCCGCAAGGAGTGGTTCAATTCCATGTCCGCGATCAACGCGGCCGTCTCTGCCCTCTATGGAATTGATACCTCCGGTTCGTCCGTGGAGTATTCTCAGGGAATCGGCTCGCAAGGGCTGGTGCCTGAATACAACTCGTTCGACGCGGAAGGCCGGCCGGCCACCATCGAATACGGGAAGATCGACCCCCTGTTCGAAAAGACCTTCACCCACAAGGAATTCGCGCTCGGCATGTCGATCGAGCGGAAACTGTGGGACGATGACCGGATGGGAAACATCCGGCGCTCGGCCAGCGAGTTCGGCCAGGCGTGGGGCAAGACCATCGCCTACCATCAGGCGTCCGTTTTCAACAACGCTTTTTCCACGTCGTACCTCGGCGCGGATGCCGTCGCTCTCTGCAGCGCGTCCCATCCGTACAACTCCGTCAACGCGACGGCCATCGCCAACCTGGGAACCTCCGCCCTGACCTACGATTCCGTCAAGGCGACCCTCGCCGCCGGCAAGGCGCTGGTGGATGACCGCGGTCACCCGATGCCGGCCATCTACCGCACGCTCGTCGTTCCGACGGAACTCGAAGCCAAGGCGTACGAAATCATCAACGCGATCAACAAGCCTGGCGGTGCCGACAACGACGCCAACTTCCTCCGGTCCCAGGGTCTGTCCGTGATCGTGGACCCGTGGCTGACCGATGCGAACAACTGGTTCATGGCCGATCCCGTCGGAAGCAAGACCCACCTGCTGTGGTACTGGCGTGTTCGGCCGGAAGTTTCGATGGACCCGACCAGCGACTACCAACTGAAAGCGATGTACCGCGGCTACATGCGGATGTCCTACGGTTGGGACGATTGGCGCTGGGTGTTCGGCCATAACGTGACGTAGAGAGGATCATAAAAAATGACAACCGTCGGCGATCCCCTCTACGAACTCGGTGGCATCCCGGTCGGTGGCCTCGGTCGCGGTCGTGTGTTCCGCGTAATCAAGACCAACGAAGCTCGGTACAACGACTTCATGGAACACGCCCAGGGCGCCTACCCGGACGGTGTCCCGTTCGTTTTCCCCGCTTCGCCCACCGCCGGCAACGTGGCCATTCAGGCCGCGCTCGATGCCTGTGTTGAGGGCCGAAATGATTTCGTGGTCCTGGAACCTTCGGACTCCGATTACGACATTTCGGCCGTCATCAACCTGAACAAGAAGGCCATCCATCTGATTTGTCCGGCTGGCCTCGGCTACGACGTTGGATCGACCAACGCATGCCGCATCCATCCGACCGCTTCGGCTGCCATCTTCGCCGTCAGCGATTCTGCAATCGAGATTGCCGGCCTGTTCCTGAAACAGTACGCCGACAAATCTCAAATCACCATCGCGGCCGGTGCGTACGCCCTGAACATCCATCACAACTTCTTCCAGTTGAATTGGTCCGCCGCTCCTGAACCCTCGGTTGCTTGCGCGGGTGATGGCGGAGCTTGGGGAGAGGTTGTCCATCACTGCTTGTTCGAGTCGAGCGGTGGCGATGATGTGACCTGCGCTGTGCTGGTCAACATTCTTTCCGGAGCGACCGGGGCGCGGTGCGATCACAACGAAATCTTCATGGGAGATGGAAACATCTGCACCATCGGCATCTCCAATGCCGCGACAAAGGGCATGGTCAACGACAACAAGTTTATGACCGCTGGCGCGGACGGTAGTTTCGGCCACTGCATCGCCCTCGGTTCGTATGGTGTGGCGATCGGAAACCGCGGCACCGTTCCCGACAGCATCCTTGTTACCGGCGGGGCTGCTGGTACGAGCCTTTCCGATAACATGAACGGCGCGTCCGGTGGTCTGATCGACGAAGCGTAACCGGAAGATGTGTAGAAAGGGGGCGGGAGAAATCCCGCCCCCTTCTGAAAGAGGTGATCCGATGTCGATGTGCTCAAATGCCGTTCTGCAAGCCGCGGCCGTAATCGCAAAAACCACGCAGACGCTTGTTGGCGTCGTCATCCCGTGCGAGGGTTATGATTTCCTCACCCTGTTCTTCACGTACACAAAGGGTGATGAGACCGGTCTGATCCTGACCCCGATCTACTTGGCCAAACCGGATGGAACCGTCGAATATCCCGCGACGGAATGGAGCGCGGCCGTCGGCGCGAAGACTGGCACCACGGCGACGTATACGTTCGCGGCAACAACCACCCGCCACATCACGTTCGACGTGCGCGGTGTCTCCGCGATGAAGTTCACCCAAGGAGGATCAAACAATGATGGCACACCAACAGGGACGTTGGCCGCATCCTATACCTTGAAAAAGGGATAGGGTAGAAAGTGGTGACGTATGCCACTGGTTCTCAATGAAAATTTTCTAATCGATCTTGTTCTACTGAATTGGAGCCGCATGTACGGTAAAGCCGTGTCTCCATCCGGGGAAACCCATCTGTCCGATTCCATCATCGTTGGAAGTTCAGTTGTTCCGTTCCAATTGATTGCCGGCAACAATGATTGGGGAAACTGGACCCTTCTTTTCGGTTCGGGTGACCTGAACAAGAGATTCAATCTCAACGTGCTGGAAGCGATCGACCTCCAGGGTACTCCGCCGACGACCTTTTTTATCCAGTTGGCGTTCAGCAAAATCTCGGCCGCCGATGCTTTGACGAAAGGAACCTACACTTCGGTGGTAGTGGCCAAAGGCGACACTCCTGTTCCCGTGAGCGTTCTTACCGCGTTGCAGGAATCAGGAACGAAAGTTTGGGGACGATGCTTGGCCGTTGGCCAGAATGCGTTGTATGCCAAATTCTACGCCGGTGTGATTTTCTACGAGGTCTAAATGGCGTTCACCTATGACGACACCCTCAGTACTGATTTGTCCCTGGTCCGCTTTCACATCGGGGATAAAAACGAAAAGGGTCATTACCTGGAAGACGGGGAAATCACCTATTGGCTGACCGAAAAGGCGAGCGTCGGCGGCGCCGTGATTGCTTGTATCCGGTACATCATTACCCAACTGAGCAAACCGGACTTCCGCAAAGATTGGTTGAGCGTGAGTAATGCCGATGCCCGCGCCGGCTATGAAAAACTTCTGAAAGACAAAGCCGCCGAATTCGGGATCTCGCTTTCCGCGTTCGTGGCGGAATCGTCGGTTTCCCACATGCACCGTGCCGATAGTTACGAGCAGGATGAGGAAGGGAATTACGAAGACCCCAACGGTGCCCCGTGATAAACAAACAGTTGGTCGATCAAATTCAACAGCGCACGGCCGATGGTTTTTACACCGACCGTGCGAATTATATTCACCGGGTGAAATCGGGAACACAGAATGCCGCCGGTCAGCACGTGTATACCGATGACGTCATCCCGATGGATTGTTCGTTCACCGATAAACCGGATAAGTTTTTGTGGACCGAAATTGACTTCCTGAAAATATCGTTCGAAATCCGTTTCGGCCCGACCGATCCCAAACCAGAGAAGGGTGATTTGTTCGAGCTGACCTCCAGCCTGGGTGTCGAGAAGGACAACCCCGATCGCCGCTACCGGATTGTTGCCATATTGGACCGCGGGTTGGACGGATACGTTGTCGGTCTGGAAATGGTGTCGGTGACAAAGTGAGCAAATCTGGGATCAGTCTGCACGTTGATATTTCGAAGTTTGGTCCAGCCCTGGACCGGAAGAAACTCACGCGCCAGAACATGTTGGATATTCGCGGTGCCGGCGCGAGGATCGTAATCAATAAGCAGCGTGAACTGGTCCCCGTCGACACCGGTGCCACCCGCGCGAGTATCAACAGTCACATCATAGAAGCGACTGAAAAACGTGTGGTAGATGAAATCGGACCTGAAACGGACTATGCTCCGTTCATCGAATTCGGAACGTCGAACCCCAACTATCCTATTCAACCTTTCGTGCGTCCGTCCATTGAAGGATCAAATGCCAGCGCAATCAGGAATGCAATGGAGACGTGCTTCAAAATTATTTTAGGTGGAAGATGACCAGCGCAATTGAATTCAATGTCCGTACTGCCCTCCTGTTGGATCCCGCTGTGTTGGCGGCGTTCACAGATGGCGCGGTTCAAAAGATTTATGTCGATCGCGTCGACGGCGACCCATCCTATCCGTTTTCGCTGATCCGCCCAATACCTGGCGGAGTGCAGCAGTATACGCATGGCGGACCCGCCGGATCCAAGCACGTTCTGCAAATAGATGTGTACGACGATGATCCGGTCACGTGTGCCGAGAATGCACAGTTGATTTACGATTGCCTTTCGGGATATAGTGGAGTCATGGGTGACACTGTAGTCGGGCATGTGTTTACGAAATGGACATCTGCGCCGTGGGATCCTGCCGGTCAGCATTTTCACAAAACGATGGAGGTGCGCATTGGTGAATGATCAGAGTGAAAAGGAATTTGAAAAAGGAAAAGATATTTTCAAATCCAAAGCGCAATCGAAAGATGCGCAACCCAAACCCGCCGCTGTTGTGGCGGCTCCGAAAATCCTGCAACCCTACAAATGGCGGGGTGCCCTACCGGGGTGGAAGTGCAACGCCGTTCCCAACTGTGTCGAATTCTTCACCGACCGGGACGACGCTATCCTCCACGTCATCAAGCACTTTCCTGTGAAGGACCAGGAAGCGCTCATGCAAAAACTGATCGACGAAAAGGAGTAAAAAATCGTGGCTGCTCCAACAGTAGTTGCTCCGCAGAATGTACTTGGTCCGTTCGATGCGGTGACCGCCGGTCTGGCGGATTTCGTATGGACCGCCGGCACGATCACGGACGGCAACACCTATACCGTGTCGGGCCGGGAACTGCTCCTGGTCTGGAACTCCGGCGCCGCCGATGCCCATACCATCGATGTTGTCAGCACCGACGACGAACATGGCCGGGCCGAGAACATTACGGCCTACTCGATGGCGGCCGGCGACTTTGCCGCGTTCGGTTGCGGCCTGACCAACCAGAAGGGTTGGATGTCATCGGCCAAGACGATCCGCATCACCGTCAATCATGCCGAGGTGAAGGTTGCCATCCTTCGTCTGCCGGCTGGATACGGGAGGTAGGCCATGACATCAGGTGGTTTTTGGGCCTACGGTTCGAAGTTCCAGGTGGGGGACGGCGCGACGCCGGAAGTGTTTACGACGGTCGCGGAAATCATCGATGTGGGCGGTCCGAAGTTGGAACGCGACAGCATCGAAATGACCAACCAGGATTCGACGTTGGGTTGGCGCGAGTTCATCCCCGGTCTGCGTGACGGTGGGGAAGTGACGTTCAACTGCAACTGGCTGCCGACGAACGCCACCCAGGACAGCAGCACCGGCGTGTTGTCGGATTTCAACGACAACGTCAATCACAACTGCAAGATCATCCTGCCGGACACCACGACCACGCTTTCGTTCGCGGCGCATGTAACCGGGATCACCCCGGACCTTCCTCTGGAAGACCGGGGCACTCTGGACATCACCGTGAAGGTTTCCGGACCCGTTGTATGCAACGTGTAAGTCGTTTTTTGTGGGCCGTTACCAGTACGTAACGCCCTCCCATTCGATGCAGGTTATCGGGATCACCTGAATAACCTGCATCGAAATCTAAAGGCCCCAAGGGGCCATTCACAAAAGGAGTGACGAAGATGGGCAGTCTAACCCGCGAAGAAATTCTGGCCATGCAGGATATTCAAATCAAGCCGATCCGCGTGAAGGCTTGGAAGGATCGGGAAATCTACATCGCCCAGCTGACGCGCGGCGAACAGGATATGTTCCTGCAGCGCCAGTTCGGGTCCACGAAACTCCGCACCGAAAAGAAATCCGACAACCAGGAAATCAGCGCCATCAACATCTATGGCCATGACGCCTGGCTGGTGATAAAGAGCGCGTGCGACGCCAACGGCAAGCGCCTGTTCGAGAATAAAGACGAGGAAGCGCTGGCCAAACACAACGGCGAAGCAATCGGTTTCATCGCGGAACAAGTCCTCGAATGGTCCGGCATGAAGAAGGATGTCGAGGTGCTCAATAAAGTAAAAAACTCGTCGATGACCCCGAGTCAATCTTCGAGTTCAGGCTAGGCGCCCTTCTCGGGAAATCCATCGGCGAGATCCGGGCGCTGCCATATCCGGAGTACATGGGTTGGCAGATTTTCTACTTGATCGAGCCGTGGGGATGGGAAGACCAGGAGTATCGAACGGCCGCGTTGCTGACGATGATGCACAACACCCATATTCAGAAACGCAACCAGGCCAAGAAGTTGACATCCTTCATTCGTGATCTGCCAGGTGCCGTCGTGAAATATTTGGAACGGAAAGAAACTGAAAAGGAAAGACCCGACCTGACCACGGAGGAAGGACGCCGGCAGGCAACCGCAGAAATCCTGAAAGGTTTCTCTGCCATGTTTGGCGGAAGGTTGATTAGAAAAAAATGAGCGCCGCTGCTACTCTTGCCGCTGTCCTGTCTTTTGACTCTTCGAAATATGACGAAGGGTTGAACGATGCTACCAAGAGAGCGAAAAGTTTTAGCAATGATGTAAGTAACGCCCTCTCCAACCTTTCCTCCAGAAGTCAATCGTTACTAGGAGGCGTCGCCGGGTTCATCGGCGACGCCTTCGTTACTGCTTCAAAGGTGGCGATTGCAGCCATTGGAGCAATTGGTGTTGCCGCCGTTGTTCTTGGAACCACAGCTTTCCTAGCGGCCGCTCGCGTGGACGAATTGCGTGTCGTGAACGATGTCCTTGGGAGAAATGCGGGTCTTGCCAGTGAGGAAGTTCGTGCCGAAGCGGAAGAAGTACGGTCAATGGGCATTGAGTATGCCGAGGCCGAAGGAATTGTCGCTCAATTTATTCGTTCGAATATTGATCTTTCAAAAGCCAGTGATATTGCTCGCGTAGCTCAGGATGCCGCTGTTATTTCCGGATTGAATTCGACGGAAGCGGCCACCATGATTACCGAAGCAATTGTAAAACTCAATCCGGAGATGTTGCGGAATGCCGGCATTGTAGTCGATGGGATGAAGGCTTATGAAGATTATGCAGACGAGCTGGGTATTGCCGCCGAAGATATGACTTCGGCTCAAAAACAACAGGCCCTATTGAACGCTGTTTTGAAAGAGGGCGCGAAGTACGCCGGCGTGTATGAAGCGGCGATGCAGGAACCCGCCAAAGTGCTTCGGAGTTTTCCGCGTTATATCAACGACATCATGGTGTCGATAGGACAAGGGTTGAAGCCGGCTTTTGGTGAAGCCGTGATGGCCGTCGGAGATTTCTTGAAGGGACTTGGGAAAGCTGTTTCCGAAGGCGGAGCGTTGCGGCCCATTCTGGATCGAATAACAAAAGGACTTGAGCCACTTGCGAAAATGTTTACGAATTTCGTAAAGGGGATTGATTTCAATTTGATTGCCGATAGATTATATCCAATTGTTGATAAGGTGATGACTTTCATTACCCGTTTGGGCCGGTTGGTCAGTACACTTGGAAATGGACTATTCGATTTTCTACTGGAGGGTCCGGACCCCGAAAATTGGGGTGACCTGCACGATGCGATCAAAAGTGCTTTGACAGATTTGGGCGTTCCGCCTGAGTTTGTCGATGGTCTTTTTAGGGCAGGAGAAATAATTGTCGGTATTGCGGAAACCGCCGGCGCCGTGTTCGGCGATTTGCTCGCCGGCGACGCCGGCCTTGCATTCGACGATCTTAGGGAAGGGTTGTTAGGAATTGGCGTTCCACAGGAAGTCGTCGATAATATCACGTGGCTTTATGAATATGTGACAGGTACTTTGCTCCCAGGTCTTCAAACAGTATTTGAGTGGTTCAAAACGGAAGGGTTGCCAGCCATTCAGGAATTCGGAACATATTTTTCCGAACAATTGTCGCCAGCATTCCAAGCGTTCGGAGATTGGCTTGTTGGAAATCAAGGTGTAATTGTTGGCGCTCTTGCCGCGATCGCTGTCGGTCTTTTGGGTCTCGGAGTTGCGGCCGGTATTGCCCTATGGGGATCAGGTCTTGCCGAAGGGTTCCTGATAATTATCGCACTCATGGCGATCGTTGGTGCTTGGGCATATCTTCTGTATACTGCCTGGACTGAAAATTGGGGTGGCATACAGGAAAAACTAACCGAGGTTTGGACAATTCTCGAACCGATCCTGACCGTACTTTGTGTTTGGATTTCCACGACGCTGACGATCGCGATTCAAACGCTTGCCGATTACTGGACCAACGTTTTGTATCCTGCAATTATGTTCGTCTGGAATTGGTTGTCAACTGTTGTTTTTCCGTTTTGGGCTGCGCTTGCCGATTTGTTCAATGCTGTTGTTGGCAAGTCGATCGAGGCGTTGGCCGGCCTATGGCAAAATGTTTTGTATCCCGCGATCGCTGCGGTTTACAACTATGTTGCCGATAAGGTAAATCCGCTTCTCCAACTCCTGACGGATCTGTTCAATATTACGCTTGGTCCAGCTATTCAAGGAGTTTCAGATACTGTGATCGCTCCGTTGGCCGGCACCTTCGACCGTGTATCATCTGCAATCCAAGGTGTGATCGGTTGGATCGGAGATTTGGCGGAGAAGATTAGGAACCTGGAACTTCCGTCCTGGCTGACGCCTGGCAGCCCGACTCCGTTTGAATTGGGGTTGCGTGGGATCGGAAGCGCTATGAAGGATATTGGAAAGAACGGTTTGCCGGAAATGTCCTACGGTCTCTCCGCCAGTGCCTTCGCCGGCGTGCCTGGCGGAGGGGGGAACACGACCAATTATTTCCAGGGTGCCACAATTCCGATCGGCGCCGGCGCTCCGTCGAACTCCCGCCAGGTGGCGAAGGAAGCGTTGCGTCAGATTGAGGAAATGATGCGCCGCCAGAAAAATTCCGGGTTCTTCACGGATATGGAGCCAGGATGACACCTTCCAATTATTCGCTGTATCTGAAAAACGATCAGCTAAGTCTAAAACTTTCCAACCCGCCGCCGCGGACCCTGCCCCTGGACCGGTTCGACGTTCCGCATTTTGTTCCACCCACCGTGGCCGAAACCGTGATTGTGTCCGAAGGGACTTCTTACAACCGGTACGGTGGAGAAAAGAAAATCGGGATCCGCGCCGAGAATATTGAATTCAGTTTTCCAATATTTGTGTTCGGAACAACCGAACAGCAAATCAGACGTAACTTGTCTGATCTTCAATCCGTGTTGGATCTTGCCGGCAACGATTATGATCCGCTGTATCTGTGTTTCAAACCACATACCTATTTGTCCGGTGAACCGTTGTGGGGGCAGATGGGTGCTTTCATCCGATATGAAATAGTCAGCGGGAAGGTTTACGTCGAATCATACGACTTCACCAGAGAACAACTGGTAAAAGCAACTGTTCAACTGACCTTGAAGCCCTATTCTCTTGGACAAAAACAACGGTTGGCCAACGGGTACGGCGGACTGATGCAGAACCATCACGGTTATGCCGATGGCCAATCCAGGGGGGCTATCGTTTTCGAGGCGACCACAAATAAATTTGTAAATGCGACGTTCATCGGCCGGTATGGTTTTTATCAGGACGATGCCTGGGTCGTCGGCGCCGGCCTGAAAGTATCGGAGATTATCGACGGGCGTTTTCGACTTTTTCAGAGCGAGAGCAAACGTTTGTATGGAACACCTGGCGCGGTGGACCGTACGTTTACTCAATCCATCGCGTGCGGCAACACAAATAAATGGTCTCTAACCTTTTTCGTGAAAAAGGAAGATGGATCCGCCGTGACCACGGCAGATGTCGATCTTTATTTTGGCGCCGATATTGCGACCACCTATGAATTGCACACAAACGGTTGGTATAAACTTACGGCCACATTCGACGGTGTCGTGGCTGCTACCAGTGTTGGAATTGATGTGAAGGCCGGGAAGACAATTTATGTACATGGTGCGCAGTTTGAAGAAAAGAAATACCCAACCAATATTTGCGTGGGTGATATGGTCGGATGTTCTTATTCAGGCATCGACCTTTCGGTTGCCACGTCTTCGCGTCTTGCGTCGAAAATTGTTATCCCCTGCGAGGATGCTTCGAATTACAACCGGGTAATTGATCCGGCCCGAGGTACGATTGCCCTGGTATATACCCCGCGCATGAGTTCGACGCAAGCCTGCCTGGTGGCCGCAAGTTTTCTGCTTCTGGTGGATACAACTGGCAGGATGGTTGAAATCCACTTCAACACCGCAACTTCGAAGTGGTCAACCTTTAGTGCTCCGAATGCTTATACGGAAGCAGCGGCATCCACATTCCCCGCGAATGTGCCGATAGTTTTCCATTTGAAGTGGGGACCGAGCGGGATATATCTATATAAAAATGCTTCATTGATTGTTAGCGGTGGAACCTATACCCCGCAGGCGATGCCGGCGAATTTATTTATCGGTTGTTATAACAACGGTTCGCTTCAAGCCAACGGGGTGATCGGGGATTTTTCAACCTATGGGTGGGAGTTCTCTGCCGCGGAAATTTCCGCGCAGTATGCCGACATTCTTTCACGGTTATCGGAAGGCCGTATTGAATCTCCAATTCCTTACATCAGCACGCGCCTGGGCGACGGTGTAATCGACAGCCATTCCGATTCCGGGCATTCGCATGTAGCAGTTGCCGATGGGATTGCCGGCAACGTGCCGGCCGATACGAAGTTTGATCTTTCCCATAATGTTGGCGCCTTGGATATTCTCATTTCGAACCTGGCGTGCAAGGAATATATTCCACCTGCTATATTGGGTAGTTACTCAGCCGCAAATTCCAACGCTGTATTTTTCATGGATGTTGGCGAAGCCGCGGATACGGCCGATGCCGCCGCTGCCGGCGCTTTTTATAAGGCGCTTGATTGTACGGCCGAGGCTACTCCGAATGGCTATGGCCGGTTGTGTGCTCTTCCCAACCGATTGAATTTGGGTGATCGGGATTATCTTGCCTATGTCCGGTTGAAAGCGTCGTCGGCGGCCGGGATGGTGGCAACCCTTCGGTGCAAGTATTCACCGGATACCAGTTTTGGTGATGCCTCAATTTATCAACTTGGAGAACCGAAGGATTGGTCAACCTTTGTCGGTGACGCGACCTATACGTGCATTTACAGCAACCCGGTTCACATGCCGAGGTTCCGCCGGACCGATGCCAAACTATCCGGTATCGGATTCGAACGTATCTTCTGGTGGTTGACCCTTATTACCGTTCCGGCGTCGACGCAAAGAATTGATTACGTGGGTTTGCTCCCGCGCCCGATAAAAAGAATTGTGTTGGGAACGACCGCCGATCTTCGTTTCGTTATTCGCGGCAATCAGGTGAACCCAGGTGCTTCCGGAGAGGCGTCCGTGAATGGGTACGGCGACGATATTTCCCTTGAACCGAACCTGCGGAATATTATCCAGGTGGTTCATGCCGCGTACACCGATGCCGATGCCGATTCGCTTGCTTACAACCTGACCATCAATAACATCGAATACGTTCCGAAGTGGCGTTTGCTATGATGGAATTGAATTCACTTGACATTATTGTTTACAACGGAACGACGGAACTGGATCGGTTTCTTGTCGGAACGAATACGGCCGATAGCATCAGTATCGAAACCCAATATCCTTTTGGTTTATACGGACCTTGCTCGTTCCGAGTGCCGCGCGATATTTTGAGTAGTTGGGGGATCCGTGGAGCGAACCGAATTTCCATTTTCAACGGAATCGTCCCCATTTATGAAGGACGAATTACCAATCTGAAAAATGCCGTCGACAGCGCCGGCGCAAGTGCCCTGGTCGAATGTGCCGGCATGTGGGGTGATCTTCTGAACCGGGCCTATATCGACGGTATGTGGGTCGACACCCGGATGGATCAGGCGAATTGGCATCCGCAATTGTGGATGAACGCAAGCAGTAAAGTTACTTGGGAACAACAGGATGCGCGTCTCCGTATCACGCCCAAAAACGTTGCTTTCCTAAATACCGAATTTGCCAGCCTTCGCTATGATGTGCAGGCGGGTAAGACGATCAAACGGATTACCTATGATTACGATCTGCAGGAAGGCGCCCAGCAGTGGACGATAAAAATCTGGAATGGCGCTTTGGGAAATATTGAACCAGGAACCACGATCGCTGCAACCGGTACCGGAAGTATTGATGTTACTCTCGGGACCGCAACCACATGGCTGGAGCTAATCTTCGAAAGCAACGCCAATCAGACGCCGGCGGCCGACGGGACCATCTATGGCGAATGGTCGAATATGTGCGTGTATTATGAGGCCGGCTCGATCAACCTGACCGAAATCGCCAAGGATGTTGTCGGTTATCTGGTGACCGATGGAATTGTGAACGCCGATGTTTCGAAGATTGGAACAAATTCCCTGGCGCTGGTTCCGTTTTCTATCACAACCGGGACGGCCGCGCGTATTTTAGCCGAGGCCGCAAAGTATGGTGATTCGAATTACAACCGGTGGGCCGTCGGCGTAAAACACAGTTTGTATGCGCAGACGCCGAATGGCAAGCCGGTGATTTACGCCGAACAGTATCCGGTCCTGACCGATTATGATTATGTGGTTTCGATGGAGGAAGCCGGCATTCAGGTTGCGCAAAATTACGACGCCATTGTAAATTGGGTGGTTGTCGAATATAAAGACCCGAACGGCGTGACGAAACGAAAAGACCCGGACAGTGACGCCACGTTGACGGATGCCGCAAGTGTTGCGCTTTACGGCAAACGTCTTCCACCTGGCGGAGCGTTGAAGGTCGATACGAATGAAACCCTTGCGCTGAATTTCGCGCGGGTGTACCTGGCCGCGAATAAACTTCCACAATGGACCGCATCCGGTCCAATCCATGTAAAGGGATTTATCCGTCATAAACAACAGTTCCGGCTGCCGGCGTCGCAAATTGAAGCTGGTAAGCGTCTTCGGATAGAAAACTCTCTCCAGGATTTGAGCGGGTCTGGTCTTACCTTCATTATCCAAAAGACGCGATACAATGACGACGATGAGACGTGCGAGATTACCATCGGTGTTCCCGATGATCTGGTCACCCGAGTAAATCGTCTGTGAGGAGTGCGTATGGCAGCCACCAGTAAAATCCGGTCGGAGCGTCGGAAGATCAACCAGCAACTTATTTCCTTCGTTACGTCGACACAGGAAAGATGGAAAGCCGAAGACGACCGCTGGGAAGATTTCAAGAGTACAGTCCAAGCGTCCGTGGCCAATCACGAAACCCGCTTGCACGACATGGAAGTGGTCGTCGGCAAAGACGAAAAGAGCGGGTTGCAGAAAAAATGGTCCGACCTGAAACTAACCGTGTGCGGCGACGGGGAAAAGAGAATCGGCCTGGTGGGGAATGTCCGCCAGCTGTGGGACCGATGGCATGTGTCAATTGTTGTAATGGGCGCGATATTCGCGCTTGTTGTATATTTGTCGGCACAGCACATGGTTGAAGTTGGAACGTTTCTCCAGAAATAAATGGGAGACGGCCCGACGCGCCAAAAAACGTCAAGGAGAAAAAGACAATGAAGAAGAAATTCCGCGTTCTGTTCCTGTTGTTCATCGTCCTGCTGCTTCTGTTCTCAATCGCGATGGACGAAGGCCCGACGCCGAACGATCAGGTGAACGCCATCCTGCAGGTGGCGATTCCGATCATCCTGTCCTTCGGCGTGCCGATCGTAACCGCCGTATTGAAAGTCATCATGGATAAACTGAAATGGGAGCGTGCCACGAAACGGGATGTGGTCTCGGTTATCATCCTGGTCGCGTGCTTCCTTTTGGTAATCGTCATGGTGAGCGCCGGCGGGATCTTGCCCCCGCTGCCGGCCGATGTCGGCCAGGCCGCGGCCCTGATTATCACGTGGGCGTTTGCCATTTTGGGCGGCGGCATGTTCGTCTACAATACCGTGCTGGATAAAGTCCTCACGGGCGTGGAAGACAAAGCGAAGAAGTAGTTCCGCCGGGACGACAACACAATCGGAAAGAAAACTCCGCCCTCGAGGGCGGAGTTTTTGTCGTCTTACCACTTTCCGTACGATCGGCAGATAGACGTTGGTCTATGTGAGTGTAAACCCGACCATTGTTGCTTTGCCGGCAACCATTCCGTATTCGGCATAGACCTGCATTGGCGGAGGAATTAGTTTCGCCATCAGGTCCGCCAGGTGAGACCAATCGAACGTGGGGCCGGGGTCCCATGCTTTGTTCAGGACCGAATGACCGACAACCCGTTTCATCGCCGGGAAGTATTCATAGGCGGCCGCCAGGATGTAGGCGTAAACCTGATACTGGACGTCGGTGTAATCCTGATAATAAATTCCGTTGACCATCCGGAGTTCGGATTTGTGAATTCGTTGTACCCACAGTGTTTTCTGATATTTGTAAAAATATCCAAGTACCTCTGCGCGTGGATCCTGGTATCCCCACGTCACCCCTTCCAGACCGAACGACCGGTGATTGTTTTGGTAACACTGCCAAGCAGGATAGTCGAAGTCGACCGGTTGCCATGTTTTCCCGTCGGGTAGGATCAGGGCTTGCGCCGAAGCCCCGTTTACACGATCACCATTGTCCCAATAGTCCAGGATGCCCGGTTCCCCGTTTCTGTTTTTGCCGGCTAGGCAACCGGTCCCGTGGACCACGGCCAGCTCGGTCAACTTCCGG